>UMHM01031747.1_pt1 | contig 17552 bp, 19 predicted proteins | sample 1965501 | NCBI WGS metagenome assembly UMHM01 (sample SAMEA4836095, study PRJEB28245) | human gut metagenome | biome: gut microbiome; material: fecal sample | place: Denmark | collected 2008
TTATTGACAAACTTTTCAAAGAACTGGTTTTATTTACTGCCAGAGCCGCTTAGGCACTGGAAAAATTAACGAACTATTGATAAGATAATATGCAATAAAAATGGCGAATAGCATCGATTTTGTGATACTTGTAGGATTAGTTGTTGATAAATAGATTACCTTTGCAATACATTAGCTATAAAATTTATGAAGAAGTTCATTTCGTTCTTTGGGAGACCACTTGTTGGTGGAATTCTTGCTTTAATAGGGATATTAGAGTATGTTCTTAAAATTCCAGCATCGTTTTTGGATATTGAAATATCGTTGTGGTTAATATTGCTTATTGCGGGAGTTGTAATAATTTTCACTTACATTTATAAGCGATTAAGAATATTGTATTTTCTAAAACGATATACTACAGACAGTTTTGGAGGTTCTCGTCCATATCGATGGAATTGGGTTAAAACATCAAAGAATATGAATGTCTTTGGATACATGCCTGATAATATTGAGGTAATAGTTCCAACAAGATTAGATCCCAATATTCCAGTGTATGACTGTCGTCATAGCATAACGAATATTGATTTGTTGCGAGAATATATAATGATCAGTCTGTACTGCATGGTGGAAAACACCAAGCAATCAAATGAATTTTTGAGGCATTTGCATACATTGGAGGAACATTTCTGTAATTTTAGACAATAATGGACTTTGAACAAAGAGGAAGAAGATGCTTTCTCTTCGTTATTCCGTTCAAATGTCGCTCAATCAAGGAGGGAAGAAAGATTTCAACGGTGCGGCATAGTAATCGTTATCAAACCAATATTTGTAGTAGGTCTATACTGTCCCCAAAGTGTGCCTGAGTTAGGATAAAAAATCCTATATAGATTTGGTCAGATTTATAATGTAAAGGTGTGAAATGAAAACAACATCCAAACAAGTGCTCTTGATTTCTTTTGCGTCGCCTTCTATCACATACGCACTTGAACACAAATTAGGCATAACTCTTAAATTTAATCCGTTAAACTTTTTCTTTATCTTTCCCTTTTCTCGGAGCCTTACGGCTTCCGGTCTGGAATGATTTTCGTGCGTGAAAAGACTGCGGGTCAGGGGCAATAAGGGGATCAAGTCCAAAACCCTGTGTTAAAGAAATAAAGTTAAAATAAGTATGTACCTTTGTGTAGACATTCAAAAAGGTATATAAATATGTCATCGTTGTCTGTTCTTCAAGGTCTGGCGAGTTATGTCCTCCCGTCCCATCTGCTTGAGTATTTTGATCTGGTCCGAGTCGAGGAGCGTCCCGTCCCGGAGGTGTCCCGGATGGGCGTGGAGAGCGGCGAGCTTGTCTTCCATCTTGAGGAGCGTGATGGGTACCGTTCACCGGAGGACGGCCACACCTACCGTCCGAACGGCTTCTACGAGCCGTCCAAGGTCCGTGACTTTCCTCTGAGGGACAAGAGGGTCACACTCTTGATCAGGCGTCGTCGCTGGGTTGACGAAGGCACGGGGAAGAGCGTTGGCAACAGCTATGAGCTCACCGCTGACGGGACACGGCACTCTGTTGAGTTCGCCGCTTTTTTTAAAGAGTGTTTTGGACAGATACCCGATATCAGCCTCTTCGCTTGAGAAGTTCTACTATGTTGACGGGCATCTCCTTGAGCGCCAGTACCGCGAGCACCTGGGCGGATACTTCGGCTGGGAGGCCCTTCCGCACGCGGACGAGTGGCTTGTGTTTCCGGAGAATGTCGGCCCTAACATGAGCATCGACGAGACCGCCCTCAGCGACGGCGAGCTGTACACCGTCCTGACGAACAAGGACGCACGCGGAGGGAGGGGGGCGCTGGACAACATCCCCGGTGACAGACGCGACATGGTCAGGGAGATCACGATGGACCTCTCGTACTCTATGAAGAACATCGCCGTCATGGAGTTCCGCAACGCTAGGAGGACCGTCGACCGGTTCCATGTCCAGAAGCTGGCGCTGAGGGCTCCGTTCTTGGCCTCGTAGTCGGACTTGATGTCCACGGCCACGGCAGTGGGCTCCTCGACCATCTTGATAGCGGCCGCCTTGCTGTGGGCACGGGAGACGCCGTTGCTCTGGCCTTCGGAGGCCTCGATCACGAGGAAGAGACCGCCGTTGTCGGCCGGAGCCTGGTCGAGTTTGAAGGTGAAGGCTTCGTTGGTGCACACGATGGTGGCGCTGGAGGGAGACTCCACACCCACAAGGGAAGGCGGAGTGACCATGACCTGGCCACCGCAGGTGACAACCCAGAAGTTGAGACGGGTGAACAGGTTCGACCCGGAGATCTTGGCCTTGGTTCCGAGGACGGAACGGCCTTCCTGAGAGAGGGCGAGTTTATTCCAGGCGAGGATCTGCTCGCTGGTCAGACTCTTCCACTTGGTGGTGAGCATCTTGAAGACGCCCTTGACTTTGGCCTGGTCGCTGGTACGGATACCGGAGCCATAGCCACGATTCTTGATGTACTTCCTGCCCTTCATTTTGGCAGCGGTCACGCCCTTGGCGCTACCGGACATCTCTTCGAACGCGATAGAAGGAATGTACTTCATAGTTTGAAAAGGTTAAGTTTGTTGAACAAAAGGTATAGTATTGCAATAGCAATCAACAGGATAGCGAAGCCGCCCATCTTCATCTTGAGGCACTGCCAGAAGGTCAGTTCCTTCTCGATGTAAACATCCTCCCTGACAATGCGGTCGCGGTACACAATTGAATCGCGGATGATTTCCTTGTATTCGACCGGCACGGGCTCCCTGACTGGCTTTGTCTCCAAGGAATGATGCAGGACACCGGCGGACATCGAGGCTTCGGATTTGGCGTATTTGTTTTCCAAAACGGAGGAAGTGTCCAAAGTGGTCTTCTTTTCAATGATTACGGGCAACTCCATCCAGGCCGTGTCCCTGACAATCTTCTCCACGATGCGGATCTCCACCTTGGTACTGTCCGTCACGGTGGGAAGCTGGCGGACGATGGCCTGCTGGCCTTCGGGGCTGAGGAGGAATTCATAGTCGCGCCGGGAATCCATGAAAAAGTTTTCCACGAGAACGGCCGGAGGAAGGGTCCTTCGGAGAAGGTAGAAGTTGGCCTCCAGGTCGGGGTCGCCGTCGGTGTAGTCGGTGCGGAGCCGCTGGCCCGGAGGTGGAATTTGGCAGCTTCGTAGAGGCTGGTGGCCAGAGCATCGGCCAGGGTGTCTCCCCGGGTGGTGTAGGCGCACCAGCCGGTGGCATCGTACCAGCGGTCGCCCCGGCCGGCGGCGTTGGTGTGGATGGAGATGAGGATGACGTTGTCCCGGCCGAGGAGTCGGCAGAGTTCATTGACGCGGCGGCAGCGCTCGGATAGCGGGATGTCTTCCTGTTCGGGTACGAGGAGGGCGGGATCGTGGCCGAGATCGGTCAGGGCGCTGACCACCCGGCCTGCAATCAGGCGATTCCTGGCGTACTCCCGGAGCACCCCGTCGGGGCTGCGCTTGCCCGGCGTGTCGATGCCGTGACCGTTGTCGAAGAGGATTTTCATAACTGGTTTTTCGTTTAGGTTTCTGAGTCTAAGTTACGAAAAATCAGCGAGAAAAGCAAGGGGTTATTCGACTTCTTCTGGCTCTATTTCACCTTCATTATCTCCGATCGGAACAAGAGTGACCTTAAGTCCAAGTTCAAGGGCTTCGGATATTTTTACCAGATCATTGTACTTTGTCTGAGTCGAACTGTTGGTCATCACATACCAACCATCGCCAATAGGTTTCTGGTATTTCGCGTAACGCTCGTTCAGGGTTTTGGAAACCACGCCGACTCCTGCATGGGACAACTCCACAAGTTCGACTAAGTCAGGCTCGATTTCTTTTATGGCAGCGATGTACGTGTCGCCGACTACCTTTTCCTGGATTATATGACCATCCGGAAATTCAACACGAAGCGTAAATCTTCTGGTACGAGTATGAACTTCGTGTTCTATTGCATCAGTGTTTTCATCTACAAAGCCAGCCCCCTCTTTTTCGTGAACATACGGATCTTCCCAATTAATATCGTTCATTAACTTATACCATTCTACGAGTGACATTTGTGGGAGGCGGTCCCCGTAGTAGTCTTGAATGAGATTAAAGGCCACAAGAGGTTGCTGGTATTCTCCTGCCAAATAAGGTCGAATAAGGTCAATAACTTCGGGATTGGCAATCTTGGTCCATTTGCCATTGGCGTCAGTAAATTCGGCTTCCCAGTTATTCGAATGGCTCCCATAGGGCACAGAACTCCTTCCATCTTGCAAAAAAGGAGACTCTTCATCAGGAATAGCGTACGTATGAACTTGTTCCGGATCATCCGACGGCTGTAATGAATCTGGGCCGAAATCAAGAGGAAGATTAGCTTCAGCAGTTGTGGTATCTGCAGAAGGACGTATCAGAAAATCTATGTATGCATTCAGTGAGGGTATAATCAAATGCCCCCATTCCTCATCCTTGGCGGCAACTTCTTCAACTGATACGAAGCGCTCAAATGCCAAAGAATAGTCGGAAAGCGAATCATACTGATAGAATAATTTTCTGCTGCGGCTGAAATAACCGTCTTTAATAAGCTTCCGAATGATTCGGCAGTAGGATGCCACTTCCTGAGGATGAAAGCCCTTGGACGCAAGGAATGGGGCAAATGCATTGAGATTAGAAGCGGCTTTGAAAGTACGGAAAGCATCGTTGGCTTCTGTGCGCCTCTTTGAACCTACAGCAACATAATCGCCCTGTGCCTGGAACCAAGATTGCATATCAGGTAAGTATTCCCCTAATTTGTCACAAGGGAATATGACAACCTCGCTGTCATTGGAAAGGACCTTGTGGACGAATTTGTTTTCATCGTGACTGGCTTTCTGGAGGGAGAAACGGGAATACTCTGAGATATTCTCACAGTCATTGATGCGTTGCATCACCCAAAGCGGGTTCCAGGTCGCAAACACATTGTTTTCTTTATCGTAGCCGAGCAATACAAAATCAACCCCTGATTCCTTGATTTGAGTGAAGATGTCCCTGCTTGGGAACTGGGCTCGGGACACGTCTGGATTTCTGAAATGCGCCGAGGTAATTTTCTTGATATACAACCAGTATTCTTTCCCGCTCACAATGGCATGGAAAGGATTATCCCCTCCGGTTAACTGGAGTTCCTGACCCGCCAGAGAATCTCTAAGCAAGTTCTGGAAGATTTGGATTTCTATTTTCGTTGCCATACGCTATATGAGACTTCTGTACAATGCGCTCGAATTCATATCAAATGGAGATTCGTCACTTCTTACATCCACCAAACCGTTTAGATTGCTGGAGAATGTAATGTCTGTAACCACCGGAGGAATGTTCTCATCCGGGATGCTTGGGACTGTCAGATAATCGTAGAACTCCAAATAATCTACGGCTGTCGTGTAATCGAAAAAGACATTCTCAAGTTTAGGGAGGTCTGAGCCAATTGTTTCTGCAATTATCGTGTACATGCGTAATTGGGAGTCAATAGCCGTCACACGCTGACGAATACGATCGTAAAGGTCTTTAACAGAGAGTCCGTCTGCCGCTGGGCCAGACTCGCGAACAATCGTAGAAGCTATGAGAAGCCGTGAATTAGCAGATGGATGAAGCTGATCAAAGGAGAATTTGTGGATTCTTTCTTCCGAAGAAGTGCTCTTGACTTCAATTTTATCCCGACCAAGTGTGAAATCATACTTGGCTGATGGCGACGAATGCCAGGCATTAATCAATGTTTCCGGTTGAGTACTTTGCTCGATAACAAGCAACTCCGCCCAAAGGCCTTGAATCTTTTTCTTAGGAGGATTCTTCAAGGCGTTGAAAATGGTAATGAGGTTTTCCACCTCGACAGCAAGTTCACGGTTCGCCGGAAATTTAGGAAGCCGTTCCAACATCATCAAGAAAATGTCAATGAAGTATGACTGCAAAGAAACTTCCGGGGAACGAAGAGTGATGATAGCAAAAACATTGTCTTCAGAGTTCCCCTGAAGGTCAATCAATTGGCAGGAGGCATTATATTGAACAGACAAAATCTCCAGTACGATATTCTGGACTGAAGACCAGGCACTGTTTGTCCAGACAAAGAACTTTGGGAAACCTTCCTGTGAACGCCCCAACTTGTGAGGCATATTCTCGAGGGCAATCACATTGAAATGGCTCTCCTGCTCTGTCGTTTGCTGCAGCAATTGGAACTGCGAAAAAAGTGTACTATTCTGTGGCATTTCAGTTTACCTCCTATTCGTCATCTTCCTCCTCATCCTGATCATCGATGTTGTATTTTTCATTCGAATAATATGATGCCGCAAGACGTCCCGGATAATAAATAGCAAGCGTGTACGCCTCCTGGGCAAAATCCATTTCTGCGCCGTCCAAGTGGACGTGGTAAAGTTGAATTGTTATCGTCTCATCGCCCCCTACTATTTTATCATCGCCGGGGTAAGTGGTGGAATCATGCGCTGAACTGGGGCCAGCAAATATGCGGGTGTTTGATGCCAACTTTCTCGTGGCAGGGTCAAAACTACGATGACGAATTGGTGCGCGGAATGCCATCTGATAGAAATAGACGAAATCTATATGATTATCGCCATGAGTTTCGGACAGGTAGCGAAGATAGCGGACAGTGTTGGCTTTCTGCTGGGCATCGGGCCAATTCTTAAAATTGAAATCGCTGAGGAACTGGATGGCTTCATCTACAGGCAGTTTCAACCAGCGGTGAGTTCGGTCAAGGGTTGTATCGGGACGTACCGTCCAATCGTCTTGATGTTGTGAAAGAAAGCCCGCAACGAGGCGATCATTGGATTCTATGGATGACTTGCTTGCGTATGCCTGTAATTCTCGCATTCCCTTGAGGCGCTCTGTAACAACCCAGATTGGCAGCACATTGGCCCGGGTAGGCCGAAGGGTTGGTGAAAGAAGGATTCTTCTCTCAGCTGCCGCCAAAGTGTCACAGGTTGCTAACATTGATCGCAGTTCCTCTTCGTGCGCAATGTAGTTCCAGTAGTTCTGAATGGATACCTCCGGAAGGAAAACACGGCAAGACTTGATGTAGTCGCGCTTGTATCCAAAGAATCGGCAACGTTGCTGAATAGTGTCGGCATTGGTAGCACCCTTGGTGTATCGCGGCATATATGTCGTGGCCAGGTTCTCGATTGTGAAACCTCTGTTCAGCATCTCTGCTCCGACTAATACATGCATCTTATATGCTTTCCAGTCAATGTTGGTCTGGGCTTCTGCATCAGTGTTCACCAGCCACACTTTCTTACTTTTGAGAACTTCTTCTATATGCTTGCGCAGATCCTCAAAAGTCGGGCGTTCGTCAATGTCATAGAACTGAATAGCCATTGGAAGCAGATGCCGGAAGCGTTGAATCAGCATCGTCTTGTTCAAATGGTCATCCGGCTTTTTCATCAGGCGACGCCACGTGTTCAATTCGTTCTCAACCCACTCCTTGAAGGTCTTGTTCCATTTTTTTGTGTTGTCGGGGTGGACCATCATGGAAAGGAACTTGACGTTATCTACCTTTTGCCACTGGACGATGATGGCCACAGCGAGGATGTGGAGCATCAGAGCATCTTTCAGGGACTGAGGAATCTGCTGCAGCGGATTGTATTTTTTGTGGAATACCTGGTCTTTGGGAATCTGGATAATGAGGCCTCCGTTAAAGAGGTCGTGGTTCTCGCCTTTGCCGAAAAACAGTTTACCACCGATATAGCCTTCTCCAGGTGTAAGGAGGGTGTGGCTTTTCGGTGACAGAAGGTCTTGCATACTGATAAGCAAGTTAGCCTGAGGTGTGGCGGTATACTGGATGTATGTGTTTCCCGGAAGGTTTGCTCGCAACTGTAAAATTGCGTCGTATGTTCGGGATTTATCGTCTTCCTCTTTCTGGCTGTTTTTACGGCCGTAACTGTTTAGGGAAGCCTGGTCTGCTTCATCGTCAATGATTATTACCGTCTCATTGGCCATCACCTCCTTGAACTCAGGATTATTGACGATATCCTTGACGCGGAGGATGTAATCGTGATGCTTCAGTATGGGTACCAAGACAATGGGATTGGCGCTGGATTCAAGATGGCCAATGATATCTTCCACATCAGAGAGGGCCGGATTAACGTGGATTTTATAGTCGTCAATAAATAAATCGTCCTCACGAACCAGGTCTTTGCGAAGACGCTTTTGAGTCTGGTCCAGGAGATTATTCTTCGATCCGGCAAGGTAGATAATCATTTTGTAATGATTGTCTTTTGCCAAAGCGGTAAGAGCTGTGAATGACATGGTTTTTCCACTCTGGACATATCCGACTACCAGGTGTGTGGTCTCAGGCTTGTCTACGCCATCGTGTGGATTGCAGTGCGCCATAATATCGGCGGTTTCTGTGCGAAGGTTCGCAACACCCAGACTGGTAAGACCTTTCGGCTTGGTGTCGGACTGGCGGACATAGTCAACGAAGTGCTCGAAGAAGTCTCCACTTTCGACTTCCTGAAGCACGTTGTTCCGCGCCGCTCCAGACGTAGGAACATTATTGACGATTATTTGTTCCATTCTATACTTTGGTTTTCTTGATATAGTCGTTGAAATACTGTATGAGGTTCGTTGCCGTGTCTTTATGCTTGATTATTGCCGTGTACTGGGAAACAGCCAAAGTCTTAATCAAGGCAATGACAGCGGGATTATTCTTGACATCGAAGTGATCGAAGAAAGCGTGATTGGCATTGACCTTACAAACAATGTCGTCTGGATTATTCACCGGAGTGCTCAGCCAGAAAAGGTCTTCACCATCTTCGACGAAAACCACTTTGAGGTAATGACTCTTGCCGTCAATCTGGTAATAATCAGGTAACTCGTATTTGTAAAGGACGCGAGGTTCTGGCTCTGGCACCTGTATAGTCGCAACCCTTTCGGCTTCTGCCTTTATTCTCTCTTCAACTTCCTCCGTGTCAATAACAACAGGTGTACGTTTGGCTTTCGGTGATTTATCGTGCTTGGCCACGAACTTCCTGGCCATATTGACCCTCTCTTCACGACGGTAATCATCGGCTTGAACGAAAAAGTCACCTTCTTTGGATTTCAACTCCTTTGCCAAGCTGTCGAAAAGGACCTCCAGATCGTCTTTGTTCAGGAAATCATTTTTGTTGAATGTTACATCGAAGCCCTCCAGGTCTAACTCTCCAAATAAACGTTTGTATCGGAAGGTACTCGGAGATGCGCCGAAAAGAACTTTTGGGAATACACGTGACTCATGCTCTGCGCCAACAATAACACGGCCACGGCGAGAAAGAACAAGTCCGTTCTTGGAACTATCTATATCCTTTAGAATGGCAATAAACCCATTCGCCTTATACTGACCAAACTTGAAATGAATATCTCGCCTCCAGGTTAATGCGGGGGCTGAAGTATTCTTGACGTATGGGGCATGTAGGACAACGCATTCTTCAAAAGATAGCCGCTCACCATTGACAATGATAGACATTTCGCCACTCCGGAGAGAGTTACGATATATGCTGGCGAGCTCTGCTTTTATCTTTTCAAAGCTACGGAACGTAGGAACATTTTTGGTTGATTGCTCAATCTCAACGTGAGTGAAATGTGCATTGCGTTCAGCCGGGATGTTCTCTACATCAGCATCCTCTAACAACTCTTTCGTGACAACCGCCTGGTCGAAACGAACGACTCGTTCATACCTTTCGCCCAAAGCTTTCGTTCTAACGATCCATTTGTTGCCAAGCCAACAACCGGCGGTCTTTAGTCCCATACCGAACTCGTTCAGACCTGAACGATCATCTGGTTCATTGGAAGGCTCGAAGGCGTTGATGAATCTAGATGCCATAATGCCACCCGCATTGTCATCAATGATGAATTTTGTGGCCCGCCGGGACATCAACTTCGGTTCATCCTCATCCCATAGGATATCAATAGTAACTGTAGGCCTGAACCCGGGCTCAAGCGCTTCGAGTTCGGCCTTTTTGTCCCTAAATGACTGAAGTGCATTGTCAATGAATTCCGCAAGGACATGTGGAATCGTATTCGGAAAGTCCTCAAACCGGTTATACATCCGGGGACCTATCCGAATACTAACTTTATTTATGATTTCATCTGCCATATTACGGGATTAAATTTCTTGCAATCATGTACACAACATCGACGTTCACAGCGTTCCCAAGCGCATCAAAGCAGCGGGATTGCGGAAGTCGATACTCCGCGTTGCCCCAAAAATTCTGATTGTTGATTCCCTGTAAGCGGGCACATTCGGAAACTGTCATATACCGGCCGTGATTTGGTTCGCCTTCATTGAGCGAATCTTCCGGCAATGGGATATTGAGGATAATTGGGACTTGGGTACCCACAAGATTAAGGGCAGGGGCAAAGTTTGGCAACTTGACGCGGATGCCGGAAGCTCTGAATTGGATAATTTTGTCATCCAGTGTTGTAGTAGCACGTGGACCGCAGTTCCATTCAAGTTTCAAATGGCTGTTCTCGAAGTTCTGAACTTGCTGGAGCCAGATGTCAAGCCATTCTCTATTACGCTCATAAAATGCTCGATTCTCCTGGATATAACGAATCTTCCACGGCGGAAACACTTTGTCTTTTCCTGTCTGAGCATATTTAGGGAGCTGCTTTATACATTCGTCGAGGGTGCCAGGAGTAATGATGCGACCAAGTTTGCCCCTTGTGCCAATAAGATCTTCAGCTTTGCCCTTAGCCGGAGCGGTCTCAATGGGATAGTTGGCTCCAAATTCCATCGCCCAGATGGGAAAACGTGGAATGGGTTGGCCATGGGCTACAGTCTGGTCAATGAATTCTTGCCAAACGGCGAGTTGGTGGCGAGTATCCGGTTTGAGGTGGACATACTGGGTGGCAGTCTCGTCGATCACAGACAGGATGTTGCAACGTCTATTTGTGGCAACCGGGAACTCAAAGTTGTCAAGATTGCCCTGATGGGAGTCCACGGCCGCAATATAGATTCTCTTTCTATGCTGAGGATAACCGAATTCGTGAGGGGAAATTATTTTCTCCTTGACCTCATACTCAAGGACATCGTGCAAGCGACGGTAGATTTCGCGCCAGGTATTTCCCTTGTCATGGCCTTTCAGATTGGACACATTCTCCAAAAGGATGTACCTTGGACGGTGGTAGGCAACAATTTCGCAGATGTTTTCAAATAGGTTGCCGCGTTTCTTCTCATCATTGAATCCCTGCTGCTTACCAGCTTGACTGAAAGGCTGGCAAGGAAATCCGGCGCATAGAATGTCATGGGCCGGAATATTTTCGGGGCGAATCTGTGTGATGTCGCCCTGGATTTCACACCCTGGAAAATTGATTGCATACAATCTTCTCAGGTCTGCTTTGAGTTCGCTGGCGAAGACACACTGATGCCCGAGTCTTTGCAGGGCAAGATGGAATCCACCTATGCCAGCGAACAAGTCAATATAGCGTAAAGGCATATATTCTTGGTATGTATGGGAGTGCATTATGCTTAATCTAACAAAGTTACGGATTTTAATTGAATTTTCGGCATTTTTCTAAATATAGAGGTATAGCCGCAGGCAAAGATGCGCTATATTACCTTCCTATACCTCCCCAGATCCATCCTTTCCAGCAGGCCTTCTTCCGTCCATTTCTTGATGTTCCTTTCGGCTGTAGACAGCGGCATCCCCAGCCGTGAGGAGACTTCAATGAAGGTCTGGCGGTCGAATTCGTCCGGCAGGGCGTCCAGGAAGAACTGGCGGCGTACCGTCTTCTGGCCGGTGCCGGCGGGCTTCTGCGTGCCCACCCTCGGCAGGTCTTTGAATACCCGGGCGGTGTGCAGCAGAAGGGCCTTTGAGATGGCCATCGCGGCGTTGAAGTCGTCGTCCAGGCATTCGAGGTCGGTGCCGATGGAGCCGTCGTCCATCGTTCGGACGGCGGAGAGAATCATGGCGATGCGGAAGGTGATGAGGCCCAGACGGCGGACGGAAGCGATGATTTCGTCCCCAAGGAGCTGCGGGTATTCCCGATGGACCACGCTGAAGTATGCGTTGAAGGCATCTTCCTGGGCGGGCGTGAGGTGGAAGGTGATTTCTCCCACTTCGCGGAGCACGTTGTAGAAGTCGTTGAACTGGGTGCCGAGGCCGCGGAAGTAGTTGTCGGCCGTGCCGCCGTCGGCTTTGGCGAAGACGTTCTCCCACTCCAGGCTGGTGGCGAGGTAGTAGAACATGAAGCGGCTGAAAAGGCCGTTCTCGGCATCCGTGATGAGGTTCTGGACCTGCTTGGGCGTGCCGGTGAGAAGGCAGCTGAGGCGCGGGTCCTTGAGGTTGACGTATTCGCGGTCTTTGCGGCGGACGTAGGAGATGTTCTCGTGGTGGAAGGCTTTGCGGAAGCCGTCGGAGTAGTTGCCGTAGTCGGAGGATAAGGTGTTGGCGAGGGTGTCGCCTTCGGTCTCGAACATGATGCCCTGTCCGTCGTTGTCGCCAAGGACCTGGTAGACGGCGGTGGCGCTGGAGTTGGCGGGGATGAAGAGCATCCGCAGGGGCGGTTCCTGGGGCTAGTCCATGTTCATCTTCTTTTTGTTGGCCTGGTACTGCTGCATCTTCTGCTCGTATTCCATTTCTTCGGCTTCGTCGATTTCGCGGAGGCGGTCGTGGATGGGGTCTATGATGAATTTACAGAGGGAGAGCCGTCCTTTGCCGTAGGAGGCGCGGGCGGTGACGAAGAGGAAGAGGTTGGCCCAGATGGGGCGGCGGTTGTAGATGCCGGAGACGTTGGGTAGGACGGCGGAAATGACCGTGAGGGAGCCCAGGAGCAGGATGTCGGCGTCTTCTTCGGAGACGGACTGGTCCACAATCTTGCGGAAGAATTCGGGCAGGAGGTCACGGATTTCCCGGGCGAAGGTGGGAAGCGGTGACTCCTCTTCGCCCTCACTTGCCCCGTCTCCATCATTTCCCTCATTCGGGGAAAATGATGGGGTGTTTTGACGGGTTGCCCCATTCGGGTGGAATGAGGTATGTGAGGGAAGCGAAGGACGTGAGGGAACGGAGACGGAGATGCCGGCGTCCTTGGCGGCCTGGAAGAAGGTTTTAATGGTGATGCCGGTGCCGTGGGCACGGAGGCATTTGTCGTACTGGTCGTCGGCCTCTTTCTCGGTGTAGCCGGGATAGAAGCGGGAGATGCGGTGGAAGTAGTCGCGGCCGTTTTCGCCCAGGGCATCGCTGAGGGCGAAGCCAAGGTCGCGCCAGGTGGCGTAGTCGCCGGTGATGTCTTTTCCGGCAGCTTCTATGCGCTGGGTGACGATTTCGATGTCGTCTTCGGGTGTGGCGGCTTGGGCTTTGGGCTGCGGTGTATGCTGTGAAGTGGGCGGGCTCTGGGGCTCGGCCCATTCTTCGGGATTGAATGTCTTTTTCATTATCGGGTGGCGTATTTGGGGTTGAGGTAGGCGTTGGGATCGTGAGGGAGGAAGCAGGCGCGGCTGAGGTCTTTGCCGGAGCGGTCCGGTTCGATGCCGTAGGTCTGCCTGATGTAGTAGGCTGCGCGGCGGAAGTAGTCGGCGTGGGACAGGCGGTTCTCGGCGATGGGGATGACCCATTTGAGGCCGTGGCCGGAGGGGCTCCGGAAGAGCAGTTCCGTCTCGAAGTATTCGTCCTGCAGGAGTTTTTGGAAGAGGCTTTCGACATCGGCCAGATGGTCAAAATCCAGGCAGATGAACTTGGAGACTTCAAGGACGTCTTTGTTGCTGCTGGTGCGGAACTGGCCGCAGAAGGTGGCGTAGTCGAAGTGGGCGGCTTTGTAGAGGCGTGCCTGGTTCTTGTCGGTGAAGGAGCGAATGGTCCGGGTCTGCTCGGCGGCGTAGTGACCGGTGATGTAGGCGAAGGCTCCGGTGAGGGTGATGCTCTTGTAGGGGCGGGTGTTGGTGATGGGGGCACGGAAGAAGGAGAATCTGGGTCCCTGGGGCTTTTCGCCGGGCTTCTGGTAGTACTGGAAGTCTTCTTCCAGGTGCAGGTTCATCTCCTTGTTGATGTGCTCCAGCAGGAACTGGCCGGATTTGCCGTAGTAGCGTTCGGCAAAGTCGAGGGCGTCGCCGTCGGGAATGGTGCCGGAGAGGTCGTGGTGGACGACAAGTTCGTCACAGAGCTTCTTTTCGGGCTCCAGGCGGATGATGTCGATTTTCAGGCAGAGCTCCCAGTCGTGGAAGGGGTTGCGGATGATTCCGCAGTCCCTTCCTTTGACGTGCATCACGATTTCGGCCGGGAAGTGCTCCCGGATGATGTGGGAGTAGATGTCGGCTCCGTAGAGGGTCTTGCCGAGGATGGTGGCTCTATTGATCATGGCTGTCGTCCTTTTGGGGTTCATCGTCCAGGAAGTTGGAGCCGTGTTCTTTGTAGAGGCGGCGGAAGGCTACGGCGAAGTCGTCGTCGGATTCGAGGAGGTATTCTTTCATGATATCTCCGAGGAGGCGGGGCTGTTTCATCTCAGACCTCCTTTTCTTTCCATGGTGAGGTTGAGGGCGTCCACCTGAAGGTCGGTGTCCGTTTTATGCGCATTCTGCGAGAGCCAGGCATCGATCTGGGACTTCTGGAAGCGAAGGCGTTTGCCGGTCTTGCTGTAGGGTATGAGGTTGTCACAAACCCAGCCGTAAACGGTGGATTTGGCGGGATGCTCGGGCAGGTAAGCAATCAGATGGTCCAGGTCGAACCATTTGTCTTCAATTACCTGCGACCCCTCTTCCTTGTGGGAGAGGATGAGTTCTTTCAGTTCATCGACTTTGTCGATGAGGGCGGCGACTGCTCCTGGTAGTTCGTTGAATGTAAGTTCTTGCGACATAAATCTTGTTGTTTATGTCGTGTCGCTTCTTTCTTTTGGCGCCTTATATTACAAAGAAAGCTCACGACGGTTATCGTGAGCAAAGATAGATGTCCGCAAGTAGACCGTTTTTGTAGTGAACGTTCAGTACAAAAAGGTTTTGCCGTTACTTGGAGATAATCTCTTTTTGCTTGGCCAGCATGTCCTCGAAAACTTTGGTGAGGGCTTTTTGATCTGATACAGAGGCTCCTTTGGTAGTAGAAAGGAGGTTCTGATAATCTTTGAAATTCTCGTTCAGGAGTTTACCAAGGGCCTGGAAGAAATCAGACTTCTTGGCTTTTGCGGCATCAGAATCGACGATGAATCCCATTTCGAGCAACACGTTCATTACGCGGACAAAGTCCGTTTTGCGGCCCTTTTTCTGCTGCAGGTGGAACTTGGAAGAGCCCATGTCCGGGAGGGAGGATTCGTCTGGGAGGTGGCGGTCCAGTTCTTCTTCAATACGGCCGAGCCGCTTGTCATCCTGTGCTGTTCTGCTGATAATCTCGCAAATGAACCGGCCCATCAGATCCTTCGCCGCCTGGTTTTCATAGCTGTTGTCGTCCAGAAATACTCGAACGGCGGCGATGGGGTTGGATTTGACCAGCCTCATTTCGTCATAGATGCGGTAGGCATTGTTGAACCAGGTGAGCAGTTTCGCTTCATCCGTGATGCCTGCATCGATGAGGTCCTGATACTGGGCGAAGTTGATGTCATCATCCAGGAATTCTGAGAAGCTGGATTTCGGGTAATCGTCGCGGGAGATTTTCAGCGCCTCGACAATTCCGTGTTCGTCCGGCACACAGTCTATCGGGTTGGTCGGCCGCTGGCTGTTGCGAAGGTTCCCCAGCAGGAAGTAGAGGTAGCCGAAGGTCTTGTCTTCCTTGATGACGTCGAACAGTTCGTCACGGACAGAAGCGGCGATTTCGACCGGGATTTCTCCTTCTTTCATCTGAAATTCTTCCGGTTCTGCCGTCTGCATGGCGTTGTTTTTCTCGTAGAGTTCTTTCTGGAGCAGGCAGGCCTGGAGGCGGATGTCGGCGATAAGTTTCCGGTTGTAGTAGTCCACGGTCTGCTGCCGGCTGGAGCGCAGGGGCAGCATTTCGTCAATGATCTGCCGGATTTCGGCTGGGTGTTTAAGCGAAGCTTCGCTACAGGCAATATATTCTTTGGCTCTCATAATTTGTTTCCTCTCGTTCATGAAAAAAGAATGAACAAGTCGATAAAATAATTTCGATCATATTCATTCTTAATCTATTGAAGGATAACAGGATCTCGCTAAATGCTACTCCATGACAGAAATCCCGTTTTTCGATAATAGAGTATTGATGTCAATCATCGGGAGAGGATACTTTTCGAGAGGAGTAGTCAATGTGCGAGCATACACAATACCTCGAAGAGAGCTATAGGCTGCGCCAAGAAGGACAGGAAAAATATTAACCTTCATATTAAGTTTTTTATTCTCCTTATCCACATCCATCACAGCATCGAGAGAAAGAACGGAATAATTAAACTCTGCAGAGGATTCAAAAAGGACGGCCCCCTCGAACATATATCTGATACTGGGAACAACGGTAATTGTATTCTCGGCGAATTTGATTATTGTTCCAATCTTGTATTGGAACTGCAAAGATTCTTCTGAAATAGAAGCGAGATCAACATCTCCAGGAATTGTTGTGGTTTTCTCGTTAGAAATCGAGACAAGCCTGAACTTAATATTATTAGGATCTTCCATAACCGTATCTATTATATGCTACATGTGGCCCAACGAGAATTCTTCATCGATAGTGCGATGGAAGGGAAAGCCAAGGGCATTATTTCGTCAAAATCGATATAAAACACTTTTTCAATAGAATAGGAAACTGGTTCAGAATATGATTCGACAAGGTCTTTTACTCTTGTGTAGTCTTTTCCCAACTTACCACGTGCATTTTCAATACTCTTCAGAAGAGATGTCCTATCGAATAAAGACGCCAAGCGCAAACCGATAGCCAGGGTTGGCATTTCACCATTCTCGTATAATCCATATTGATTAATACCGATGCCGGCTATCTTTGACATTACATGAGCAGAGAGGCCGTACTTTTCGCGCAGACTCTTTAAATCAGAAGGAGAGGGTATCCCATGCCGCTCGCGATATTGGGCGTACAAATCAGCCATCACCTTATCGTCAACTTCGGCATTGGAGAAAGTTCTTCCAGTATCGAAACATTGATAATAGAATCTCTTGACTGTATACTTTTCATTCCTAAAAGTATAAGTCTCGTACTTAAATTGTTTTGTGACGTTTCCGCCGGTAAAAGGACTTTTCATAACGTTGCTTTATAAGGGAATGTCATTTCAAACTTTGCTATATGGAACGAGATACAATAATTAGGGGCTCCATTAACCTTGGTGATATAAATCTTGATATAAATCGGTATCTTTTTGCCTCGTCCTCTCTTCTTTATCCCGATTCCGAACATCCACACATTGTCCTCTTCGGGATCATAGTCATTAACATCTGGCCCTTGGTAATAATCCTCGGGCTTTAATGATAGAATGTATTCATCACGCTTGCTCGCGGGAATTTCAAGGTCAAATAGTGTTTGCTGTTTTTCCTCCTTGTCGATGTTATAGTCTATGCCGAACACTTTTGCTTTAGCTTGAAACTCTTTCAAGAAAGCGTCAACTTGTTCTAATGTTGCATTATTGTCGGCCATCGTTTTCGTTTTTCTACGCAAAGTTACTACAAAAAAGTGAAATGCGGAAAGATATAGT
>UMHM01055643.1_pt1 | contig 17503 bp, 8 predicted proteins | sample 1965501 | NCBI WGS metagenome assembly UMHM01 (sample SAMEA4836095, study PRJEB28245) | human gut metagenome | biome: gut microbiome; material: fecal sample | place: Denmark | collected 2008
CATCGACCCCCAAAACCCCAACTTTACTTCGGACAACGGCGTGGTTTACAGCAAAAACTTCTCGACGATCATGTTCTATCCCGCTGCCAGAGAGGGCGCGTTTGTGTTGCACGGGGACGTCGAGACAATCAGCGCGGGCGTCTTTGCCAAAGCGGCGTATCTCACCGAAATCACTCTTGGCGCAAAGGTAAGTAAAATAAGCGAAAACGCTTTCAATGTAAAGATATACAACAGCAGCGTAAGCGACAACAGTCTTAAAATTACCTCCGCACTGACAAAAGTCAACTTTGCGACGGAGGTCGCCGACGGTCACACGCTTACGATAGGCGACTCGGCTTTCGAGGAGTGCAAACTGTTAAAAGAGCTTAACCTGCCCGACTACGTGTCGGCAATAGGCGACAGAGCTTTTGCACTCTGCACGGGACTGACCGAGGTAACGATTCCCGGAAGCGCTAAAACTTTGGGCGACGAGGTGTTCGCCTCCTGCACGGGGCTCGAAACCGCAACCTTTGAGGAGGGCGTCGAGACAATCGGCGTAAAATTGTTTATATACTGCGGCGGCAAACTCAAAACGGTCAATCTGCCCTCTACATTGACGTCAATCGCTATTGACGACAACGAGCCTTTCGTCAATATGTTCAGCAATTGCGACTCGGTAAGCAGCGTAAATATAGCCGAAGGCAACGAAAAGTACGCGTCTATTGACGGCATAGTTTACGGCTACACCTTGAAAGGAGAAGACGAAGACAACAAGCAAAACGTGCTGACCGACCTGCTTTACTGCCCCGTAGGCGCAAGCGGTGTGGACGGCGTGGTGGACATACCAAACACGACGGAGCGCATTTCCGCAGGCGCGTTCCAGAACAACCGGAACATAACGGAAATCAAGTTCTCCCAAGGCATATTGGGCGATTTGGACATAGGCGCCAACGCATTCAGCGGCTGTCAGAAGCTTGCCACAATTTCCCTGCCGACAGGCCTCACCACAATGAAAACCGGCATGTTCAAAGGCTGCGCGTCTCTTGTAACAATCAACGTACCCAACACGGTCAACAAGATGGAGGTAGATATATTTGTCGGCTGCACCAACCTTGCAAACATCGTTTTCGACGAAGGCAACGAGAGCAATATTCTGGTCATGGACGACGGCGAATATAGTAGCGATAATGTCAGCGGTTGGACTACGTCAACACTGAGTTCGGTGTTCAACGGAGTCACGAAACTTGACGTAGTAGTGCTCCCCGAGCGGTTGCAGAGGCTCTCCGCATACGTGTTTTCTTACATGTACGCACCGAGAGAGGTTGTGCTGCCCGGTTCTTTGCTGGAAATAGGAGATTACGCTTTTTACTCGGGGAGTTGGTACAACGGCGGCACTTCAGACGACGAATACGAGAAAAAACTCACGAAAGTGAGCTTTGCCCAAGGCGTGACGCCCGGTCTCACTACTATAGGCGTAAGAGCCTTTGAATACTGCAGCAATCTCAGTAAATTCGACTTTGTGGACAGCATCGAGTACATAAAAGCTTATGCATTCGGAGAGTGCACGTCGTTGAAGGAAGTTGTTTTCAACGTGGAGACCAGCAAGCTCAAAAAGCTCGGCTCGGATGTTAAGCTAAGCAGCATTTCGACTACTGTCAGCAACGGTGTTTTCCATGACTGCACGGGGTTGGTCACGGTTGTGCTGCCCAATTCCCTCGAAGAGATTAGCCCTCAGGAGAGCGCGAGCAGCGGCACGTTTGCAAACTGCACTGCGCTGAAAAACGTGAGTTTGCCTTCAAACGGTAAGCTCAAAGAATTGAACACTGGATTTTTCTACGGCTGCAAATCGCTCGAAACGATAACAATCCCCGCCTACATTGAGAAGATAGGAAATTCCGCGTTTTACAATTGCATTTCGCTTTACGAGGTGGAGTTCGACGTTTATCCCGTCGAACATCAGCACGCGGGCAAAAACTCGCTTGCTTCTATCGGCGACTCGGCGTTTTCACAAACGGCGCTGACTTCCTTCTATTTGCCCGACAGTATTGCCGAAAACGGCACGACGCTCGGAGCAAGCATATTCAACAAGGTAAGCACGCTAACTTCGGTTGAGCTGTCGGCGGCGGTAGTAAGCGTAGACGGAGTGACACAAGGCTCTTACATAACCGAAATCAGCATTCCCGACGACAGCAGATATCTCAAAGCCGACCCTGTTTTGCCTATTATTTACAACAAAGAAGGCAAAATCATTCAACTTACTTACGGTCCTTTGGATGACAAAGACGGCGCATTCAGAGTGCCTGACGGCACCGAAGCCATTACCGACAAGGCTTTTATGAAACAGTCGTTCAAGAAAATTATCCTGCCGTATACCATTAAGTCAATCGGCGATTCCGCTTTTGAAAATTGCAAAATGCTGGAAGAAATCGTTTTTGAAACCAGCGCGGCGGGAGGCGGAGGCTATTCCAACCTCGCAACGCTGGGAGAAAGGGCTTTCTATATGTGTGACAGTCTGAAATACATAGACTTGTCCAAAACGCAAATCAAAGTGCTTGAAAACGATACATTCTATAAATGCGTCGCTTTGACCAGCGTTGTTCTGCCCGACACGTTGACGGATATCGGTACGGTTGGCAATGATGAAAGCAAAAGCAATAATGTTTTCAACGGTTGCACATCGCTTTCAAACATAACTTTGCCCAAATACCTGAAAAATATAAACGGTGAAGACACCTTCTCTTATACCGCCCTTGTCGAGGTTGTTTTCCCAAAAACGATGGAAAAAATCCAAGCCGAGACATTCTATAACTGCGAAAAATTGAAGACGGTGACTTTCCAAAGCCAACTCAATTGGACGACAAGCACAAGCTACGGCGAAATATTCTACAATTCTTCGGTGGAAAAGGTAGTGCTTTACAGCGGTATGGAAACGTTGGGTAAAAATCTCTTTGAAAACGCCAAACAACTTAAAATCGTGACCTACGACGGGTATGTGCCCAAAAATCAGGCGGATTTTGAAGCGGGACTTGAAAACGCTTTGCCGCCCCTCGTAACCAAAGTGCCTTACGAGCTGTTCAACAATTGCAGTTCGTTGCCGAGTATGGACTTGTCCAACATTACGGAATTTGAAGTTTACAACACCAGTAGCAGCTATTACAACGCGGTGTTCGGCAACTGCACCTCGCTTGTAAAAGTTACTCTCAACAGCTCTCTCACAAGTCTTTGCGGGAGAATGTTCAAAGGCTGCACGGCGCTCACTTCAATCGACCTGCCCGACAGTCTCACCTGGCTCGGCTACACGGAAACTTTTGCGAATACGGGATTGACTTCGATCAAAATACCTGCCGGCGTCACAGGTTTGTGCCAGACGTCAGGAAACAACAGCGACAAGAATACGTCTTTGTTCTCCGGCTGCACGTCGCTGACAACGGTCATACTGCCCGCGGGCATTTCCGATTTCGGCATCGGCGGCAGCGTTTTCAAAAATTGTTCGGCTCTCACAACCATTAAGGTTGGCGAAGACGGCGAAAACAATGTGCTTTCGGGCGTAACGCTGCTCGGCACAAACGCGTTTGAGTCCGCGGGCATCGAGTCTTTGTCTCTGCCCAACCTGACGAGCATAGGAGCCAGCGCGTTTACCAAATCAAAAGTCAAGTCGGTTTCTTTGCCGCAGTTGACGACGCTTGCCAACTCATTGTTCGCAAGCTGCACGTCGCTGACGCAAGTCGTTCTCAACGACAACGCAGAGGCTTTGGGGAATTCTATGTTTGAAGGCTGCACGGCGCTCAAAACAATCACGCTTCCTTCCAATCTGACGCATCTCGGAAAAACAACCTTCAAAGGCAGCGGCATCACCTCCATAGTCATACCGGACGGTGTAACTCATATAAGCGACAAGTCCGGCAGCCCGGCAGGCACCGGTGTGTCTGTATACGTGTTCCAGAATTGCAAGCAGCTTGAAAGCGTAACTCTTCCCGCAAATCTGCAAACGATGGGACAATATGTATTTGCCGGCTGCTCCAAGTTGGCTACCGTGACTTACACTTCCGGCACGGAGGAAGGCAACTCTCTGCCTCAGACGTTGACTTTGGTCGGAAATTATGCATTCCAAAACTGCACCTCGCTGACAAACATGAAACTGCCCGGCGTGACAACGGCAGGTACATACCTGTTTTCCGGCTGTACGAAACTTGAAAAGGTTGTCCTCGGAGATTATTTTACGGCATTGCCCAGTTATGCTTTCAGCGGCTGCTCCAAGCTTGCGGAGATAAATCTGGGAGCCGTCGCAACCGTCGGCACTTACGCGTTCCAAAACTGCAAAGCGCTCAAAGAGGCTGACTTTGAAAAGGCTGTTTCAATCGGCGCAACCGCATTTTCCGGCTGTACTGCGCTTCAAACCGTAAATATTCCGATGGCGACGTCAATCGGTTCGAGCGCGTTCAAGAGCTGTGCGCTCCTCACAGAAGTCACTTTGAGCGACGACGCTTCCGTTACGCTTGGCGCAAGCGCGTTCAGCGGCTGTATGCTGCTTTCGCAAATCAACCTCGCTTCTGTCAAGAGCGTGGGGGCAAACTGCTTTGAAAATTGCAAAATGCTGGCAACTGCGGAGCTTACAAGCGCGACAAGCATAGGCAACTCGGCTTTTGCCGGTTGCACGGCCCTTACTACGGTCAAGCTGCCCGCCGTGACTTCGCTGGGCACAAGCGCGTTCAAGGGGTGCACCAAGCTCAACAATGTTTCGCTGGGCGGCGGTTTGAAACAGATTTCGGAATCGGCGTTTGAAAACTGCACCGCGCTTGAAATGCTCGGGCTGCCAAGCAGTTTGGAAAGAATAGAAGCGTATGCGTTTAAGGGAAGCGGTCTGGCAAGTCTTGCGCTGCCTTCTTCAATCAACTATATCGACTTCTCCGCCTTCAACGGATGCGCAAACTTCGCCGAACTGACGGTAAGCGACCCCGAAAGCGGATACTACATCGACGAGGAGACGGGATGGCTCATGCTCTCCGAGGGCGAGGATGAAAACAAGACCGTCACGCTGCTCATGGTTCTCGGCTCCGTTCAGGGCGAGATTGTAGTGCCGGAGGGCATTACCGCCATAGGCAAGAGCGCGTTTGAAAACAGCGGCATCACGGGAATTAAGCTGCCTTCTACTCTGGAAATCATCGGCGAGCGCGCTTTTTACGGCTCCAAACTGACAAGCGTCACTATCCCCGCAAGCGTCCTCGAAATAGGCGCGGAGGCGTTTTCGACAAGCAGCGTCGAGACTGCGGTTCTCGACTGCAAGGACGCGGTGTTTGCGGAATCGGTGTTTGCCGACTGCAAGTCGCTTGTCTCGGTTGACTTCTGCACGGGATTGAAGGCTTTGGGCGACGAAATGTTTGTCAACTGTCAGGCTTTGGCAGAGATTGAGCTTCCCGACGGCATGACTTGGCTCGGAGTGGAAACCTTCCGCAACAGCGGACTGGTCAGCATAACTTTGCCCGACAGTGTCGAGCATATCGGCAATCAAGCCGGTGTCGCTGCGGCATTGAGCACCAGCAACTATCTCTTTGCCGATTGCGCAAAGCTCACGACCGTTGTTCTGTCAGCCAATCTGGCGACGATGTCGGCTTACTGCTTCAACAATTGTCCTATGCTCGCAAACATAACCTACAACGGCTATGAGGGCGAGGGCAACAGTTTGCCTGAGAGTCTGACTCTTGTCGGCAGCTATGCGTTCAACAAGACAAAAGCATTAAAACAGCTGAATTTGCCCGGAGTAAAGGAATTGGGACAACAGGTGTTCGGCAGCTCTACGGCGGCGTCGGCAAGTGCGATAGAAGAAGTATCCCTGCCCGCGATTGAGTCAATAGGGGTGAGTGTGTTCCGAAACTGCACCGCTCTTGTAAGCGTGACGCTCAACAGCAATCTCAAAGCCCTAGGCTCGTATATGTTTACAAACTGCACGGCATTGAAGAATATAACTCTGCCCGAAGAACTCACCTATATGAGTACCTACACATTCCAGAAGAGCGGTCTGACAAGCATAGTCATTCCCTCCAAGGTTCAGCATATGGGGAACTCCGCAGACAAGGAGGCCTTAACTTCCCACGCCAATTATCTGTTCGACGGCTGCGCAGACCTGACAAGCGTGACGCTGCCCGCGGGACTGCTCACCATGGGCTCATACACGTTCAGAAACTGCACGTCTCTTGCAAGCGTGACTTACGCCGGTTACGAGGGAGAATACAACGCTCTGCCGGTAAATCTGTCGGTTCTTGGCTCCAACTCCTTTGAAAGCTGCGCGATTGAAAACATAATTATCCCCGAGGCGTTGGAAAAGTCAAGCAGTTCGGTATTTAAAGGTTGCAGCTTGACAACGGTTGTTTTCAACGCAATAAACATGACTACGACAAGCGTGTTCAAAGATATGGAAAGTCTTACTACAGTCATATTCGGCGATAAAGTCGCGTATCTGGCGGGTCAGACATTCTACGGCTGTACAAATCTGCAAAACGTCACGTTGCCCGATTCAATCGAGACGATAGAGTACGACGCTTTCAGAGATTGCAACGCCATGACGGAAATCGTCCTCGGCAAAAATGTTATACTCGACGGAGGACGCGTTTTCTGGGGCTGGACGGAGGAACAAACCATTTACGTAAAAAGCTCCGCCTATTTTGCCAGCCAGTATTGGGATACATCTTGGATGGAAAGCTGCAACGCGAAGATAGTCTGGGATTACGTCGAGACAGAGGAGCAAGCTCCCGACCAACCCGACAATTGACGTCAAACAACCTACTGCGTTTTAAGCAAAACAAAAGCGTCCCCCGTTTTTGGGGGACGCTTTATTTTGAAAGAAAAACATTCAGCTCGCACTGTCTCGAATGATTTAAATCAATTGTTTTTGTTTGGGGTTACGGTTTTAAGCGAAGTTTTCCCGCCCGTGTCAGAGTCGCTCGTTTTCCTCCTGTTTTTTCAGCTCGCGCTTTTTGCGTATTCTCAGTACGACAATCAGCGCGGTTGCCAAAACTACCATAATCAAAAGGGCAAGACCGAGCGCCTGCGCGTTTGTCATGCGTCCGCGATAGGGCATGAGTCCCTCCGACGAAACATAGCCGCGATAATACGTTCCGTCTATTTCCACGCATACTTTTGCAGCCGTGTCCGTCAACTCGTAAACGCGCACCTCCTGATTGGCGCGCAGCCTCAGCTCGTTGCCCTGTTCGTCCGTCAAAGCAGCGGTAAGAGACTCGTCGGAGTATACCGCAAGCGTTTTGCCTGCTTTGGGATTTGCCGAGTAGCGCGTGTAGGAAACGTATTCCTGCGGGGCGCGGCTTAAACCGAGCGAGGTTTTGAGCATAAAGCCGTAAATGGTTTCGCCCTCCTTTTCGCAGCTTACGAAATACCAATCGTCGTCAAAATCGTTGAGCAGGGCGACATTGTCTGCGCGTTTAAGCGACGCTTTGCTTTCAAACACGGCTTCGCCGTCAGCCGCGCAGGGGAACGGATAAACAAAAGCCGAAAAGGGCAGTACGGACGCAGTTTCGTTCAATTCGCGCTTATCGACGCTCTTTACTCTTTCGCTCTTTTTTATCCAACCGAATTTACCTTTTCCGTTTTCGTCGGTGTCGAAAATGTAGTAATAGTCGCCGTCGCCGTCATAGTTGAGTATGACTATTTCGTCTGTTTTGTCGAGCATACCCGACAGCATGAGATTTTCGTTTTCCAATGCCTGAGCAGTATAGATTATGTTGGACGGGTAACCCTCAACCGTCGCCGTAACGTAGTTTTCGATAGAGAAAACGGGCAGCGGAGCATTGTTTTCGGTTGTGCCTATTTCGACGGACATATCCTTTTCGATGTAATACGCGCCCGATTCGGTAGAAAAGCCGAGCTTAAAGCGCAGCACAAGCCTTTGGTCGGTCAGCAGATAGATTGTGCCTGAGTCTGCGGCGTCGCCTTTGACAAAGCAGAGGTCTGCGGCGGTTTCTTCCGTTTCCAACCCGTCAAAGCGCGCGTCGAGCGCATAGACGGCGTTTGAGTCGAACAGCATAACCGTGTCAAGGCAGGGAACCGCACCGAGAAAATCGGGCAGATTGTATCCGATTTGTTCGTCGCTTTTCAGTTGCGCGTTCGTGCCGTTTATTTCGTACAGGGCGCGGCAATTGTTGCCGTTGGAGGTGTAAAACAGGTTTATGCCGCCGTCGGGCGCCGCGCAAATAAGGCGCAGCTGCATATTGTGCAGCGCGTTGTTGTAGGTGCAGACCTCAACCGCAAGGGAGTTTATGTCGTCAAGCTTTTTGAAATGAACTCTGTCCATGTCTCCCGTCCTGAACCAAAAATAAAGACATTCTCCGTCCACGTCGAAGTCGCACACTCCCTCCTGAACGACAAAGTCCTTGCATTGTCCGTCGTCGGGGGTGCAGACGATGATTTTATTCTTTTGAAGCAGATAAATTTTTCCGCCCGAAATACGGATTTTTTGCGTTTCGCCCGACACGTTGAGACTTTTCAATCCGTCGGAGGAAAACAAATGCAGGATAGTGCCGCCGTCCACGTTGTCGGCGACAGCCAATACGTCCCCGTCGGAGCAGACGGATGACGGCGCGAGCAGAACCGTGTTGCTGTCGCCGTCAAGAACGTCGGCGTATGCCGTTCCGCGTCCCGCAATCAGGCACATCACGGCAAGAGCAAGCGTTATTGTCAATAGTAAAAGCTTTTTCATTTGAACCAACCTTTGTATTTCAGGATTTTTTCCGCAGCAGCTTTCAGTTAAACTTCTCTTACCGTACATTTTACCAAATACGAAATTTTTTTTCAACATATTTCGCATACTTAAAGCTCCGATTTGAGCCGTGCGGAAAGGCTGTCGGCGGCGGCTGTTGTTCCAATGTGCCTTCCGCGCGGCCTGCCGCGGCTTGTTTTTGCGCGTTTTTTGGCGTTTTAAGACGTTTGAACGCGCATTTTGACGACCTGAAAAAATCCTTTCAAATCTATGAACCAAATAAAAATATATGACGCACTGTTGTCATGGTTTGTTTGATAAAGTTAAATTGTAAACAACCGAAGCGGTTTTGCGGTCGACGCCCCGTGACCTTTGCCTTTGCCTTGTTTCGGGCTGTGAACGAAAAAATATTTAAAGGAGGACGGCAAATGAATAAATATCCGTATCCCGCCGTGCTGCTTATGGGATATCAGCGGCTCGGCGGATTGATAGAACGGCTGGAATGGACGGTTTACAACCGAGCTTTGGCAACCCACGGTTTCAGCGGCGCGTTTCCGTTGAGCACTCTCGAACAGGTGTCCGAAATAATAAAGCTGATAGACAGAAAAACTCTGCTTTCAGAGTTGAAAAAGACCGTTGTGCGGTGTCTTAACCGCATGGAAAAGCAGGAGCGAGTCATACTCGTCAGACATTTTGTCAAGGGTTATGCGCCCGCCAAGGTTGCGGAGTCGCTCGGACTCGGCAAAAGCGGCTATTACTACCGCCTCAACGGAGCCGTCGAGCGTTTGGGAGCCGCGCTTGCGGCGGAGGGGTACGACGAAAGGTGGTTTTCCGTTACCTACGGCGCAAATCTGTGGTTCCGCAAGCTGTTCAGGCTGCCTGTAGGCTCGGTTTGGGAGGAAAAGAAAAAAGCGGCTTGAAAACCGCTTTGAAAAAAAGGATTTTTACAGATAGTCGTCGAAATAACGCGGCCGCACCTTTTTCTCTTTTGGTGCGGGCGCGGGCAGATTTGCCGCAGCCGTTTCGTTTCTGTACGGCTCGGAAACCGCGCTTTTGGGCTTTGAACGGGTGGGAATGAAGAGGATTACCACAATTATTACCGCGGGTATGCAGATGAGGATAATAAGAGCAATCTGCATGTCGAAGGACTGCGACGGCTGCTCGGTCTTTTCGGAATCGGTATTCGGTTCGACCGGTTCCGGCTCGGGCGTTTCCTCGCCCGGCAGCGGAGTGGGGTGCGGATTTATCAGCGGCGCGCTGGCGTAAGCGCTGTTGATGTAAGCGAAGGTTTCGCCCGTTTTCACAAAATACCATTTGCTGTTGGCTACCGTCATGCTGCCGTAATAGTTGAGCTGCTGACCGTAGAAAACCGAGCACAGCGGCTGAGACGCCGTGCTGCAGGCGCTGTACAATATGGCGTTGCTGCCCGTGACGGAAACGTAAACCGCGGGATATAAAGGAAGCTCGGGCACCGTATCGCAGGGCGTGACGTCGGTCTTTTTTACGTAGCCGTAAATTTTTACGAAGCCGTTGTCGTTGTCCATCAGTTCTACCTGATAGAAATAACTCTGTTCGCTTACGACCTTGAGGTAATAGCTTTTTTCAAGCTCGAACATGATGTCCGCGTCCATATTTGTGGGATTGCGGTAAAAGCGTGTGTTGTCCTGCGTGATTCTTACCCAGCTTACCGTGTCGGCAAGCGCGGGCGAGACGGGCAGCAGGCTTGCGCAAAGCGCAAGGATTAGGATACAAAGATACTTTTTCATAATTTTTCTCCGTTTAAACGTCTGACGGACGGTTCTGTGGGCAGAGGCAAAAGGGTGGGTAGGGACCGTCCCCGACGGATTGGTTTGAGTTTTTAAAGCAACGGTTTCGACGCTTTAAACGACCTTGTGCGGACGAAAGCCGTTTGCTTACAACGCATTATAACTCATTCTATCCTGAAAGTTTTGACGGAAAATGGATTTTTATGAAGGAGATTATCAAAGAAATTGCCCGCATAGACAAGGAGCTTGAAAAAAGAGATAAAAGCGCGCTTTCCCGATACAACAAGGGGGAAAAGGTTCACTTGAAGCAGCTTGCCTTTCACAGATGCCAAAAACGCAACAAATGGGTGTTCGGCGGCAATCGCAGCGGCAAAACGGAGTGCGGAGCGGTGGAGGCTGTGTGGCTTGCGCGAGGCATTCATCCTTACCTGAAAAACAAAGACGACGTTTGCGGTTGGGTGGTGTCTCTTTCGGCACAGGTGCAGCGGGACGTCGCGCAGCAGAAAATACTCAAATATCTCGACAAAAGCTGGATAAAGGAAGTGGTTATGTCAAGCGGACGCAGGTCGGACGCGGAGTACGGAGTCATCGATTACATAGTCGTCAAAAACGTATTCGGCGGACTTAGCCGCATAGGCTTCAGAAACTGCGAGGCGGGTCGGGACAAATTTCAGGGGACGAGTCTGGATTTCGTCTGGTTCGACGAGGAGCCGCCCTATGAGATTTACCGCGAGTGCAGAATGCGAGTTATGGACAGAAAAGGCAGAATTTTCGGCACCATGACGCCGCTTTCGGGACTGACTTGGGTGTACGACGAAATTTATCTCAACGCTGCGGGGGACGACGAGGTTTGGTGCCTGTTTATGGAGTGGGCGGACAACCCGTGGCTTGACGGGGAGGAAATTAAGCTGCTCGCCGAATATATGCCTGAGGACGAGCTTGAAAGCAGACGTTACGGCAGGTTTGTGTCGGAGAGCGGTCCCGTTTACTCCGAGTTCGACCCGTCGGTGCACGTTATCGACCCCTTCGACGTGCCGCAAGAGTGGCAGGACGCGCTTTCCATAGACCCCGGACTCAACAATCCGTTAAGCTGTCATTGGTACGCGATAGACGGCGACGGAGTGGTTTATGTGGTTGCCGAGCACTACGCGGCGAAAAAGGACGTCGCCTGGCACGCCGAAAGGATAAAAGAAATTTCGGCGCGGCTCAATTGGCACACCGACGGAAAGGGAAGACTCGACGCTTTTATCGATTCGGCGGCAAATCAACGCACTCTCGCCGCCTCCAAATCGGTGTCGGAGCTGTTTTCGGAACAGGGAATAAACGTCAATTCGCGCGTGAACAAGGATTTGTATTCGGGTATAAACAGAGTCAAACAATATCTTAAAATTTCTCCCTTAGGACCGCGGCTTTATATTTTCCGCAGCTGCGTGAATTTAATCCGCGAGCTTAAAAGCTACCGATGGGGAAGCAACGATTTGCCCGCAAAAAAAGACGACCACGCGCTGGACGAGTTGAGATACTATCTTTGCTCCCGTCCCGAACCGAGAAAGCCGCCGGAGGAAAAATCCGTAATCGCCCGCGACAAAGAAAAACTAATCAGGAGGCTTAGGGCAAACAGATGAAGGAGAAGGATTTCAAATCCTCCGTCGAAAAAATGCTGCTCAAAAAGGCTATGGGCTACAAGGTCAAGGAGAACGTAGACGAATACGCAAGCGTGGGAGAGGAAATGAAGCTTGTCAAAAGGCGCATAACCACAAAATACGTTTCTCCCGACCTTGCCGCCGCCAAAACCCTGCTGGAACTCAACGGAAGGGAGGAGCAAAACGATTTGTCGTATTTGAGCGACGAACAGCTCTTGCGCGAAAGGACGAGGCTGCTGCTCGCGCTCGAAAGCGCATCGGGCGAAGAAAAGGACGGAGAAAAGGAGAGTTGAATGAAAAAGAAAGGTAACGAAAAAATCGGAAAGGAAAGGGAGAAAAGCATTGCGGAGCGTTTTGCCGAGGAGCTGGTGGAGGAGATAAAGGAGGATTTTAAGGAACGACAGCAGGCGCGCAGACCGTATGAACTGAGCTGGCAGCTCAATATGAATTTTCTTGCGGGAAATCAATACTGCTCCGTTGCGGGCGACAGCCTTGTCGAGGACGAAAAGACCTTTGAATGGCAGGAAAAACAGGTGTTCAATCATATTGCGCCCGTATACGAAACGCGGCTTGCCAAGCTGTCGCGGGTGCGTCCCAAAATGACGGTAAGACCCTTTACCGACGAGGACAAGGACGTAAATTCCGCAAAGCTGGCAAAAAAAATTCTTGAAAGCTGCTCCGAAAAGCTGTCCGTAAACGGAATTATCGACAAGGGCACTATGTGGAGCGAAGCGTGCGGAACGGTGTTTTACAAAATCGTGTGGGACAAGGAAAAGGGCGTCAAAATCAAAAGCGACGACAAGGTATACACGTGCGGAGACGTATCGGTCAGCGTGGTGCCTCCTTTCGAGATTTATCCCGACAGCAGCGTGTGCGCCGATTTGGACGAGTGCAAGAGCATTATTCACGCAAAGGCTTATTCTTCGGCGGAGGTCAAGGAGATTTGGGGCGCGGACGTTAAGGGAGAGGAGCTGAAAGTATTTTCCCTTGACGGAGGAGTGTCCATGGGCGGACGCAGCTACAACAAGACGGCGCCGGGCGTGACCGAGCAGGTCAAAAAGGACGCCGTGCTGGTCATAGAACGGTATACGCGCCCCACAAAGCAAAATCCGGACGGAGAGCTGACGGTGGTTGCGGGAGACGTTCTCGTGTATTCGGGTCCGCTGCCTTACAGAAACGGCACGGACGGCGAAAGGGATTTTCCTTTCGTACGGCAGGTTTCCATTCTTTGGGCGGGATGCTTCTGGGGCGTTTCCATGATAGAACGTCTGGTGCCGCTGCAAAGAGCTTACAATGCAGTCAAGTGCCGCAAGCACGAGTTTCTCAACAGAATATCCATGGGCGTGCTGGCGGTGGAGGACGGCTCGATAGACACCGATTTGGTGGACGGCGAGTGGCTCACGCCCGGCAAGGTGCTGGTTTACAGGCAGGGCGCAAATCTGCCCCGTCTGCTCAGCTCGGGCAGCGTGCCCGACGACTTCAACCTCGAAGAGCAGAGGCTGCTTGCGGAGTTTTTGCAGGTGTCGGGAGTGTCGGAGTTTATGCGAAACAGCAAAACTCAGACGGGGCTTACTAGCGGAGTGGCGCTGCAGCTGCTCATAGAGCAGGACGACACGAGGCTTGCCGTCAGCGCGGAACAGATACGGGGCGCAATCAAAACCGTAGGGCAGCATATTCTCAGGCTGTACAAGCAGTTTGCCACCGCCGCGCGGCTTGAAAAGGTTGTGGGCGACAACGGCAGCATAGAAGTCTTTTATTTCAGCGGTAGCGACATAAGCAGCGACGACGTCGTGTTTGAAACGGAAAACGACCTGAACGAAACTCCCGCTTCACGCAAGAGCATGGTTATGGATTTGCTCAACGCGGGACTTTTAAGCGACGAGACGGGACGCGTTTCCCCCACAAACAAGGTAAAGATTTTGGAAATGATGGGCTTCGGAAATTGGGAAACCGCGCAGAATCTCAATCAGCTGCACGTGAAAAAAGCCGAGCGCGAAAACCTGCGCATGACGGAGGACGTTGTGCCCCTCGATATAGACAATCACGAGATTCACATCGACGAGCACGTGCGTTTTGTAATCAGCGGACAGGCCGCGCAGACAGGCAGGGAAACGGAGGAGGCGGTGTTAAAACACATTCGGCTGCACAAGGCGATGCTTTCCGACCTGCCGCTTAAAACGGAGGAGGGCGCCTGATGGAAAACGAAAGGGAAATAAAAAAATTCAAGGACAAGCAGGCTTTGGAAAGGGCGTACGGCGCTCTGGAAAGAGAGTTTACGCGGAAATGTCAGAGACTGAGGGAGCTTGAAAGGCTGCTCGGTACAATGGAAGAAAAATCCACACCGAGCTCGGGGCGCGATTGCGTCGGGAACGGCAGCGTTCTTCCGCAAACGGAGCAATCTGCGCCCCCTCCCTCAAAGGGAACGGACGACCCCGACCTTAAGGTCGGTTCCCGCGGGGAAATTTTAAGCGGGAGGCAGGAGGAAAACGAGTCTCTTCTTCTCGGACGTATTTTAAACGACAGCGTTCTTACCGCTAAAATCGTTGCGGAGTACGTCAGGAGACAAAATTTTTATTGTCTGCCTACCGTTATGGGCGGCGGAGGCGCGTTTTGCCGCGCGCCCGAGCGCCGTCCGAAATCTTTGGAGGAGGCTTCGGAAATGGCGAAAAGCATTCTTTTCCGCAATTGACGAGCCTCTCCGAAATAAAGAAAAGGAGAAATGAATTATGGTAACGATAGCAAGCGCCGAAAACGCGCTTAAAACACTGTATCTGGGAGTGGTTTCCGAACATATCGACACAGAAAAAGTCCAAGAAATCTCGCCGCAGTAAGTCGTTAAAAACCTTTTAAGTAATAGGTTTTTGACGGCTTTTCTCTTGCAATCAGACAAAATTTTGTCTTTCTAATCTCTCAAAATCTCGATTTGACCTTTTCTGTGGTAAAAATCGTTGATAATCGGCACACACCAATTTGTCCAATTTGAGCAACTTGTCGATATGATTGATGACCGCATTTAGATAGTAAGATTTTAGTGCGCTTTCGGTGTATTCAATGCGGGAAATACCTTAAAGTCATAGCAGCAAACCATTTGAAATTCTTTCCTTGTCTCTATTGACAAAAGTGGCATAATCTGCTATAATACTTTATAGTGGATAGGAGGTCAAAAAATTGAAGATTTCTGAAAAGTTGGTGCGTATCCGAGCGGAGTTGAATTTGAGCCAGGAGGCATTGGCAAAAGAATTGAATGTTTCATTTACCTCAAATTAATCGTTGGGAAAATGAAAAAACCGTGCCTTCGCGTAAAACGCAGATGATGATTGATACCTATTGCGAAAAGAAAAATATAAAAATAACCGACACGGAGAGAAAAGATGGCTGAAAAAAATAACGCAAATATCGGCTTTGAGAAACAAATATGGGATGCGGCATGTGTCCTTTGGGGACATATTCCTGCAGCAGATTATCGAAAGGTTATCGTGGGATTGATTTTCTTACGGTATATTTCCTGCGCTTTTGAAAAGCGTTATAATGCGTTAGTCGCAGATGGCGATGGTTTTGAAGATGAGCGAGATGCTTATGCCGAGGTTAATGTCTTTTATGTACCTGAAGAGGCGCGGTGGAGTACCGTTGCAGCGGCTGCGCATACGCCTGAAATCGGAACAGTAATTGATAATGCAATGAGGGCTATTGAAAAAGAAAATCCGAGCCTTAAAAATGTATTGCCGAAAAACTATGCTAACCCCGATTTAGATAAACGCGTTTTAGGCGATGTCGTTGATTTGTTTACGAATATGGACATGGGCGATACCGAAGAGGGAAAGGATTTGCTTGGTCGAACCTATGAATATTGCATCGCACAGTTTGCTGCTTATGAAGGAGTGAAGGGTGGTGAGTTTTATACTCCATCAAGCATTGTTAAGACGATAGTTGCGATTTTGAAACCTTATGAGAATTGCCGTGTATATGACCCTTGTTGTGGTTCGGGCGGTATGTTTGTTCAGTCGGTTAAGTTCTTGCAAGCGCATTGCGGGCAGCGTAATCGCATCTCGGTATTTGGTCAGGAGTCAAATGCGGATACTTGGAAAATGGCCAAGATGAACATGGCTATTCGTGGTATTGATGCGAATTTTGGTCCTTATCAAGCTGATACTTTTTTTAACGATTTACATCCTACATTGAAGGCTGATTTTATAATGGCGAATCCGCCATTTAACCTTTCTAACTGGGGACAGGATAAACTGAAAGAGGATGTGCGTTGGAAATATGGCGTTCCACCTGCGGGGAATGCCAACTTTGCATGGATTCAGCACATGATTCATCACCTTGCGCCGAATGGAAAAATCGGCTTGGTACTTGCGAATGGTGCGCTTTCGTCAATGTCGAGTGGTGAGGGCGAAATTCGTCAACGCATTATTGAGGATGATTTGGTAGAGGGAATCGTGGCTCTGCCGACACAGTTGTTTTATAGCGTTACAATTCCTGTTACACTTTGGTTTATTACGAAGAACAAAAAGCAGAAGGGAAAAACACTATTTATTGATGCCCGTAAAATGGGTTATATGGTAGACCGTAAGCACAGGGATTTTACGGAAGGGGTGCAGCCTGACGGCTCTTTGGGTGATATTGATACCATCGCAAAAGCATTTGAAGATTTCCAAAATGGTGAACTGGAAGATGTAAAAGGGTTCTGCGCTGTAAAAACTACAGAAGATATTGCAGCACAAGGCTTTATTTTAACGCCTGGTCGATATGTAGGGATTGAGGAGCAGGAGGATGATGGAGAGCCGTTTGCGGAAAAAATGGCTCGGTTAACAAGCGAATTGTCGACTATGTTTGCAAGGTCGCATGAGTTGGAGGATGAAATCCGCAAAAAATTGGGGGCGATTGGCTATGAACTTTGAACCATATTGCTTTGGCGATTTGACTATTAATTATGATAAACGGCGGATTCCATTATCGTCAAAGGATCGAAGTAATCGACAGGGGCAGTATAGGTACTATGGGGCACAGGGTGTGATAGACCATGTGGATAACTATTTGTTTGATGGACGTTATTTGCTGATTGCTGAAGATGGGGAAAATCTTTCCTCATTAAAGCAAAAAATAGCACAAATCGTTGAAGGTAAATTTTGGGTTAATAATCATGCCCACATTGTACAGTGCAATGAAAAATGTCGGTTGGATTATTTGTATTATGTGATTAATTCAATGGATTTGTCAGGGTATATAACAGGGTCAGCTCAACCTAAATTGTCACAAAGTAATTTAAATGCTATTCAGTTGAAGATACCGTCAATTGAAGAGCAAGACCGAATTATCTCCGTAATTAAACCCTTTGATGAAAAAATAAAGGTTAATAATGCGATAAATGATAATTTACAGCAGCAAGCCTTTGCCTTATTTGACAG
>UMHM01003249.1_pt1 | contig 17500 bp, 11 predicted proteins | sample 1965501 | NCBI WGS metagenome assembly UMHM01 (sample SAMEA4836095, study PRJEB28245) | human gut metagenome | biome: gut microbiome; material: fecal sample | place: Denmark | collected 2008
ATTGCAGCTTGGGTCTTTTAACTATTGACGACACGATCTAAAGTAAAAAGATGGAGATGATCATTCATCTCGCGCCTAATCAACAGGGAAAGGAAGGAAAATGGGCAGATTTCTGATGATGTTCGCCGCGCTGGCGTTTCTGGCGGCGGACGCGGTCGCGGATCTCAAGGTCGATCCGGTCTTCTCCTCCAACATGGTGCTCCAGCAGGAGAAGCCGATCGCTTTCTTCGGCACCGCCGATCCGGAGAGCACCGTGACGGTCGAGTTCAACGGAAAGAAAGTGGCCGCCAAAGCGGGTAAAGACGGCAAATGGCGCGCCGAATTCCCGGCGGTGAAGGCGGGCGAAACCGCTTACACGGTCCGGATTTCCGACGGGAAGAAGAGCGTGACCCTCAACGACGTTTTGGTCGGCGAAGTGTGGTTCTGCTCCGGCCAGTCCAACATGCAGATGCCGGTCGGAAAGGTCTTCCGCCGCGGCTGGTCGGCGGAGAACTGCGAAGAGGAGGTGCGCAACGCCACCGATCCGCAGATCCGGTATGCGTTCCAGCGGCTGGTTCCTTCGCAGATCGACCGGCTGCCCGCCCGCTATTCTCAGGCGCAGGGCTGGGTGAAGTGCTCGCCTGATGTCGCCCATTACTTCAGTGCGGCGGCATATTTCTTCGGCAGAAAACTGCGGCAGGATCTCAAGGTTCCGATCGGCTTGATCAACGCCTCCTGGGGAGGAACCCGGATTGAGACGTGGATCTCCGAGGAGGGGTACAAGCAGGCCGGACTCGACCGGGAAGCCGCTCAGATCGACCGCTTCAAGATGACGCCGGAAGAGAAGAAGGCGTTCGAGGCGAAGGAGCAGGAGCGGTTCAGTCGCGAGATGGCGGCGTGGTATCCGAACTTCGAAAAGGCGGAGGCCGCGGCGAAAAGCAGAGCTGCCGGCTGGGCGGATCCCGCTTTCGACGACTCCGGCTGGAAGAGCTGGAACAATCTGGATCGCTACAACAAGTTCGTCGTCCGCTGGTACCGGATGAGGTTCAATCTGCCGAAAGCGATGCAGAATCAGAAGGTGCGTCTCTCCATCGGCAAGGTCGGCGAGACCGCCGACGTCTATCTCAACGGCAAGCGGATCGGCGGCTGGAAGCCGTTCGACGCGGAGAAATCCAAGCGGATTTCGCTGGAACTTGCTGCCGACGCGTTCCGGCCGGGCGAGAATGTGATTGCCGTCCGGACCGAGAACTTCTTCAACTCCTCGACGACCAACAACATGAACCGCATCCGCCAGGCCCTCCTCTCCGCCGGCAAGGCGAGGTTCGCGCTCAACAAGTGGGTACAGGCCGATGAGTACAACCAGCGGCAGCAGCCGATTGCGGGCAAGCGTGCTCCCCGTTTCATCGACATCCCCTATAAGAGCCATCAGTTCCCCGGCGCGCTCTACAACGGCATGACCGACGCCTGGACCAAGCTTCCGGTGCGCGGTGTGATCTGGTATCAGGGGTGCTCCAACGCCGGGCAGCAGCATTATTACCCGCTGCACAAGGCGCTGATCGCCGACTGGCGCGCGAAGTGGAACAATCCTGAAATGCCGTTCCTGATCGTCCAGCTCGCCGGATACGAGCCGGCCCGCGCCAACAACTGGAAGAGTTCCGACCCCAACCGTCCCTCCGGTTACGCGCTGACTCGTGACATTCAGCAGCAGATGCTGAAGATTCCGAATGTCGGACTGGCCTGCGCGATCGACATCGGCGAAGCGGCGAACATCCACCCGGCTAACAAGCAGGATGTCGGCCGCCGTCTGGCGCTGGAGGCGGAGCGGATCGCCTACGGGAAGAAGATTGTCAGCCGCGGACCGCTCTTCCGCGCGGCCAAGGAGGAGAAGGGCGCACTCCGGGTGAGCTTCGACAACGCCGAAGGCGGACTCAAAACCTCCGACGGCAAGGCGCCGAACGGCTTCGCCGTGGCGGGTGCGGATAAGAAGTTCGTCTGGGCCGATGCGAAGATCGACGGCGAAACGGTGCTGGTGAGTTCTCCGGCGGTTCCGGCGCCGAAGTATGTCCGTTACGCCTACGTCGGCTACCGCGGGGACTGCAACCTCCGCAACCAGGCGGATCTGCCCGCCTATCCGTTCCGTTCGGACGCGTTTGACTACGCCGCTGTGAAATAAGGATCCGGTTCTCCGCGTCCCCATCGCCCGAGTGGCGGCGGGGACGTTTTTTTTTCTGCCTGCAGAAGGCGGAACTTCCCCTGCAGAGAGCGAGGCGGGCATCCGCTCGTTCTGAAACGGCGGAGACGTTTTCCCGATTCCCGCGGCGGAACAGTCAGAAGTTCCGGTCGTTTGCCGGAGATGCAGAGGAATTGCAACGATCTTTGCGGGGGGCGGATATCCCTCATGAACTTCCCGGGAAAGACATCTCGCGTTTTCCCGGGGTTTTCCGCCCTTTGATAATTGCTTGACGGCTCTCAATTTGAACCGAGGCATCTCCTCCTCGTACAGCTGCGTCAAAATCGATTTTCTGGAAAAAACTTCTTCCTCTCTTGGCAAATAGATTGGTATGTGGTATAATTATGGTATGACTTAAAAAAACAGGCCTGGTTTTGCAGAGACGGCCGAAGGCTGGAGTGATTTCTCATGGATGAAAAACTGGTTAGAGAACCACTTTATGAGAAACTGAAAAAAAGGTTGCTCGTAACGATTGAAACCGAAAATCTGCACATGCTTCCCAATGAACGGGAACTTATGGCGCGGTTCGGTGTTTCACGCAATACGTTGAGGCGCGCAATCTTCGAGCTGACCAAGGAGAACATCCTCCGACCGGTGCAGGGAATCGGCACGATTGTCTACCCGGTGCCCGAGATTGTGGAAAACAGTCGAATTCTGATTGTCTGCGATCGTGAAATGACGATCTTTCAGCGGGAGGTGTTCAATCTGCTGCTTTTCATGCTCAACAACAGTCGCCTCACCACCGTTGTGTTGATGCTGGATAAGGAAAACGTCGACGTTGACCGGTTCGATGCCCTGCTCAAAACCTGCGATGCCGTGGTGATTGAAAAACTTTGCAGTTTTTCTCCCATCATTCTTGAACGAATCCGCAAGACCGGCAAAAAAATGGTAGGCTTGCGTTTTCGTCCTGATTCTCCCGGAGTTCCGTTTGTTGCAGAAGATGTGTGTGAGGGATTCTACCGGCTGGCCCGCCACCTGATCGAGCTGGGGCACACCCGGATCGCTTATATCGGCAATATCTCCGACGGCTCACGGATGGAGGGATTGAAAAAGGCATTTCAGGAGGGGGGATTGGAACTTGCCCCTGAATTGATGTTCGATTTTAAGCATTCGAGTCGCGCGGAAGGCTATCGGCTGGCCGATGAGCTGTTGAAGTCTGGCCGCAGATTCACTGCAATCATTGCCCACAACGACACCTGTGCGCTCGGCGTTGAGGAGCGATTGCTGATCGCCGGAATCCGAATCCCTGAAGATGTCTCTATTACTGGGTTCGACAACCTCCGGGACAGTGCCGAGTATCCTGTTCCCCTGACTACCTGCTGCGGTGATCCCGAACAGATGATTCACGAAGCTATCGCGTATCTTTTCAGTACCAGAAATTCCGGGGCAACGCTTGAGAAGATGTTCGACCCCCGCCTGATCGTTCGCAAATCGACGGCACCAGTCGTGAAACAATAGGAACAGGTTTGATGAAAGGGCAAAAGATGAGAAGATGCAGCCGATTCACGTTAATTGAATTGCTTATTGTTATTGTGATCATCGCCATTCTGGCGGCTCTTCTCCTGCCCGCATTGAACAAGGCAAGAGCCAGGGGGCGGGATGTCTCCTGTTCCGGGAACCTCCGGCAGATCGCTCTTGCGCTGCAGAGTTACACCAATGACAATCACGGCTTTGTGATGGCGTATACGGATTATTCCTGGAATTATCGCAAATGGCAGACGGCGTTGATGCCCTATCTCTATTCCGGAGTGAAATTCTCAGCAAGTAGCGTAGATACTTTCGTGGTCGATGGAATTCCCCGTCCGATCTTCCGCTGTCCCGCGCAGCCTCAGGAACCGACTTATGCATCTCTGCGCAGCAATTTCGGGGCGAATACATATGTTTTTAGTCAAACGTCAGGTGGTTGCAAACAGCAGGTCTGGCGAATCAAGGCGCCCAGCCGCCGGATGCTGGTGATGGATCGGCAAACCACTCCGTCAGAAACCACCAATGATACCGGAATCAGCAACTGCTCACAACTGGGGCTGCGTCACGGCAGTAACAGCGGTCCCAACATCTCCTTCGCCGACGGACATCAGGAGATGAGAAGAGTTTCCTCCATTCCTGCGCCCGGTTTCTGCTATTCCATCAGCGATGCCAACTACATCTGGGGGCAGAAGTGCGCGTTTTGAGTGAAGAGAATTTCGATGGAAACAACCACAGACAATAACGAATCAATCAGAAAGCAACCACCATGAAACGAAAATTTATCGCAGCCAGTACGCTTTTCGCTCTGGCACTTCCTCTGATCGGCGGGAACAACCTCTATGAAAACCCCGGGTTCGAAAGCTGGAATCCAGAGAAAAATCTCCCTTCCTCCCACACCTGGCGATGGAGACTGCCGAAACAGGGGGGGGCCGTTATGGAGCGTTCGAACGATGAGAAATACAGCGGCGAGTATTCGCTTCACCTGAAGGATTCCGACGACGGACTTTCCAACAGCGGTCTGGGGTATGTGATCAGTAGCGCTGACGCACGCCGATATCGGGGGCGGGTGATGCACTTTTCCGCCCGGGTCAAACAGCTTTCCGCCTCCAGACCGAAAGTGGTTGGAATTTCCCTCTTTGTCCGGGGGGCAAAGCCCCACTATGCAATGGCGATGGTGGATGCCGCCGGGCCTACCGACTGGGGATTGCTGAAAACCAGCATTCGGCTGCCGGAAGACACCACGGTCATTATCGCCTATTTGCAATGCGCCGATGGATTTCGGAACACTGCGGAGGCTCTGTTTGACGATGTTGTTTTGACGGTGGATGAGGCGCCGGAAGTGACGGGGAGCGCGCCGCAACCGGTGGCGGAGAAGAAGAGCGGGGGAATGGTTGCTCCCGGTAAGGTCTTTCTTTCGCTCTATCCGGCTCCGCCCAGCTGGCGGGCTCGCTCCTGGGGGGGGCTGGTCTGGCGTGACAAGGTCGGCAGCCGACCGGAGATGCGGTTTGAGATTCCCCGGCAGAGTTCCGCGTTTGCCGGGGTTTCTGTGGAGACTGACTACCTTGACCGTCGGTACAACCTCGCAAATCTCCCGCTGGACAAGATTTTTCTGGAGTTTCTGCTCTCGAAAAATCTTCCCGTCGCGATTCGGGTTGCCGAGGGCAGGCAGCTTCGTCTGGTCGGAGGAACTCCGACGGAGAAAGGGTTTCTCTACCAGGTCCCGCTTTCCCAATTCCAGCTCCGGGTGCCCCGGTTCGGGGGTGTGACCATCCAGTTTCCGGAGCCGGTCTCGGCGGGTTCGACGCTGGAACTCTCCGGACTGGTATTGCGGACGGCGGCGCAGCTTCCGCCCCTTTCGTACTGTAAAGTGCCGGAGGTCGAAGCGTACCGGGCGTCCTATTCGAAAAAGCAGGAATTCGTCAAAGACGACTGGACCCGGCCGGAGATCCGCAACGGGACCTGGTATCTCAACGGCAAGCCTCACTTCTTTTTCGGCCCGTGGATCTACAACGACAACCGCAACAACTGGAATAAGGATGCAAATCCGCTGAACATCTCTCACATCGCCTACCGCGAAGCGCCGTCGGAGGAGGTGTGGCGGGGGATGGGATTTAATTCCGCGCAGATTTCCGCCGCTCACAGTCAACCGGGCGCCGCCATCTACGGGTTACCGGTTCACCGGAACTTTCAAACGGTGGAGCAGCGAATCACGGATTACTTTCAACGGCTCGGTTCGACGCCGCTGGTGCTGGATTTCGCATTCGGATTCAACCGCATGATTGAAGCGGAAGATCCGGCAAAATACAGGGAGCTGGATCAGCGGAACGGGGCCTGGCACGCCTTCATCCCGTTCTGTCCGGAAAATCCGGAGGGAGACCGGTACTATCAGAGCTACTTTCTCGGCGGAGTGAAGGCGGCGCTGAGAAACCGGGCGAACGTCTTTGTCTACGAACTCTTCAACGAGTCCTCCTACAACTGCGAATGCCGGTTCAACGCCCGGGAATTCGCCCGCCGGATGGAGCAGAAATACGGCACGATTCAGAAAGCCAATGCCGTGTGGGGAACGCTGTTTGAGAATTTTGGCGAAGTTGCGGAGGTGTCAAACTTTCAGACCTACCGCAAATTGTGGCCGGACTGGTGCCGTTTCTCCTCCGACCGCTACGCGGAGCTCCTCAAAAAATACGCCGCTCTGATCCGCACGGTCGACCGGCGGCCGGACGTCTATTTCACGGAACAGGCGGCAGGGGCTCCGCCGTATCGACCCGGAATGGACTACCGCAGAATCGCGGAGGTGCTGGATGTTCTCACGCTGGAGGGGGGCTGGCAGTATGGATTCAACTCCAATCTGGTCGCGCGCAATGAAATGGAGGAGATCGTGATGAGCGGTGGCAGCAAGCAGTGGTTCAACTGTGACTTCTTTCAGGCGCTGGCGAAGGGCCGGAAGCCGGTGATGAACGATGAACACTACTGCCTCCGGTCGGAAAACGGGCTCCGGGTGCCGAGCCGCAAGGAGGATATGATTACCTCGCTGTGGATGGAGATTCTTCACGGCAGCTCAGCCAACTACACCTATGTCTGGGACAAGCGCGCGTGGGAGTGGAAGAACTTCGAACAGGCGAAAGCCAATGTGATTCACCCCTCCTACCGCTCCTCCTCATTGCTCAATCCCTACAACTGGCCGGTATCTGAGCTGGATGCCTTTCAACAGTTCCGCCGGGAGTTTGAACCCTATCTGGAGAAGGTGATGCCGTTTCCCCGCACCAAACCGGCTACGGTGGCGGTCTTCTTCTCCTATCCGACAATGCGGATGCAGCCCTACTACTCCTGGAAATTCATGAAGCGGATGGTCCACTGGTACAGCACGCTGCTGCATGCGCAGTTCCCGGTCAAAGTGGTCTTCGAAGAGGAACTCGCCGCCGGACTCGGCCCCGAAGTGCAGGCGCTGATCTTCCCCGCCGCCGACTATGCGACGCCGGATACGGTGCGCCATGCGGAGGCGTTCCGTCGCCGGGGAGGGGCGGTGATCGTTGAACGGAATGCGCTTCGCATGGATGAGTACTCCCGCGCGCTGCCGGCGGAGAAGGAATTTCTGCGCATCGATGCGGAGAAGCCGGAGCAGATGATTCCGGTTCTGCTGAAGAACAACGTGAAACGCTACGGCACCATCACGCCCGCCGACGGCAAGGGGGCGATCCGGATGACCGATCTTCAGATCGTCGACCGGGGCGACTTCAAGCTGGTGTTTCTGGTGGCGATGGGGGATCCCGCGGTCCGGCTGGCGCAGGTGTCGCTGAATCTGGAGGATGGCGGCAGTTTCTACCTCTGCGACGCCATCCGGCGGCGGATCCTGCTCAACGGCGGGAAGGAGCGCTGGAGCGCGGAGGAGCTGCGCCGCGGGTTCGAGGTAGTTCTGCCGTCGCAGCAGCGGGTGGTGCTGACGCTGGAGCGGTCCCGCCCCGCCGGAATGGGACAGAGTGTCTCTGTTGAAGCGCTTCGCGAGGAGTTCCGACAGCAGCAGCGACGGGAACAGCCTGTGCTGGCCGCTTTTGCCGCCGAGCGGAAGCGGTTGCAGAAGGTCTATCAGGAGGAACGCGTCTGGCGCGGCGTCAATGCGGAAAAGTGCGTCAAACTGGATCTCTCCGGCTTCGTCAACATGGCGTTCCGGGACGAGGTCGCCGGAGACCGGAAAGGGGGCTGGTTCGACCAGGGCGGCAACGATTTTGCGAATATGCCGCTGGGGGACCGGGTGTTCGCCGGAGTGCCGTTCCGTATCATCGACCCCGCCGCCAACGGGAATAAGGGCGTCATCGTCCTCGCCGGGAAAGAGCGGAATTACTTTCCCGCTGAGGTTTTGGGGATTCCGGTCAACCGGAAAGCGGCCGCACTCTATTTTCTCCATACGATGGGATGGGGAGAGAAGGGGCAGAAGGCGCTCACCTACCGGATTCATTACGCGGATGGCTCCTCGCTGGAGATCCCCGTGGTGGGCGAGCGGGACATTTGCGGCTGGTGGGGCGCGAAGGCCGCGCCGAATGCGAAGATCGCCGTGGAGGTTCCCAACGCGCAGAAGGATGTGGTGAGCATGCAGTGTTTCCGCTGGCGGAATCCGCACCCGGGAAAGGAGATCCGTTCCCTCGACGTGGTTTCCGCCCGGGAGAGTGCGGTTCCGGCGCTGGCCGCAGTCACTGTGGAAACTCCTTGATTGGCGTGCCGGCGGCAGTATCGATGCCAGGATGGAGAGGATCGCAATTACGATCAAAAACTAAGAATCGTAAATTTCTTTTCCTCTCCGGCAGTCTGTCGCAATAGCCAATCTGTGGTTTGGAGCTGACCGGAATGGGCGGCCGTTCCGGCTGGAACTCCACTTCATCCCGCCGCCGGTTCACCGCCCTCTTCACCATGCGCGCCGGAAACTTCCCCCCTGCGGGAACGATCTCCCGGCGGTTGCGGTACCGGTTGCCGATCTCTTCCGGACCGCCGTTTTTCCAGAGAACTACCGCACAACGCCCCGCTGTCCCGGGCTCTTCGCGCAGACAGGCCTTGATCTGTTCTGCTGGGGGCTCGGGGCAAGGCGGCAGCTCTTCATCGCATCGGCGGCGGCCGCAAGGCTCAGCTGACCAGGGCATCGAAACCGTTCCATATGTCAAGCGTCCGGTCCTCCCGGTGGCGGACCGACACCGTCTTCGACAGCCATCCTTTGCTTTCGGCGACTTTGCTCGTAAACATCAAAAAGTCGGAGTTTTCCGGCATGGTCCAGGCCGGAACCACGATGCAAGCCGCCGTTGCACCTTGTGTCCGGAAATCTGACTGGAGACAAATGTGGCTGCCTGTGGAATCCACTCCAGAGACTTTTCTTTGATCAAGGGGCCGATTGCTTTGCAGACGGTCATGTAGCTTGCGTTCGCCTGTCCGGTGAATTCGCGTTCCGAAGGATGTGCCGTACCGCGCAGAGAGTGCCCCTGTTCAATCTGCCGCAACAGATGTTCGCGGATATCCGCCTCCTTGCTGCCGTAAGTTCTTTTTCCCATGGGGGCGCCTGCTGTAAAAATATCATTTACGATACAATTTATTGCAAACTGCACTACTTTTTTCAAGAGACGTCATTTAGAAAAAATCTGCGGTATGAGTAAAAGAATTTGCAGGAAAAAAAGAACGTCATGTCCGCTGTTGCAATTTTCAAGAGAAATTTCAAGCAAAATATGTGACACATATTGACATTGAAGGACCGATGTGGTATAATATTATGTGACACAAAACAGGGGGGTGAACGAAAGATGGCGGAAATGCTTGAAGTGAAAAATGAATCTCTGGCCGAGGTGGTGGAGAACAAAATCTTCGAATATCTCAAGACGAACCACCTGGCGCCCGGGAGCAAACTGCCGACCGAGGAGAAACTTGCGACGATGTTCGCGGTCAGCCGTCGCAGCGTGCGCGAGTCGCTGAGCCGGCTGCGGATGTTCGGACTTCTGGAGTCGAAAAAACGGCGGGGAATGGTGGTCTCCTCGCCGTCGATCTTCCATGTGCTGGAGAAGGTGATCGATCCGCTCTTCCTATCGGCGGAGGCGCAGAGCGATTTCTACAAGCTGCGTCTGGCGATCGAATTCGGTATCGGCGAACTTCTGGCGATCTACATCACGCCGGAGCAGCTGCGGGAGCTGGAGACGATTGTGGAGAAGGAGGAGGCGCATCCGGAGGACTTCAATCTCTACCTGCAATGCGACGTGGAATTCCATTCGCTGCTGTACCATGCCTCCGGCAGCCGGGCGCTGGAGTCGTTTCAGATCATTCTCTACCGGTTTTTTAATGATTACGACTCCCGGTACGCCGCCCGGCAACCGGATTTCGCCGAGCGGTTCCGGATTCCCGGCCGCAGCACGCACCGGACGGTGCTGGAGGCGCTGAAGACGAAGGATCCGGAACGGATTCAGCAGGCGATGCGCAGCCATCTCGAACCCCATCTGAAGCGGCTGGAAAGCGGAGGAAAACAGATTGAGCGGGGGGAATGAACTGAGGGACGGTTGTTTTCGCGGTAAGCATTGTCGGGTTTTAAAAAATGTTTTTTTGACAGAGGGCAGGTTAGATGAGGACAGTGAAAGAGTTTGCTATCAGGCGCAGCCTGAACTTTGATACCGTTGTGATTGGCGGCGGTACTACCGGCATCGCCGCAGCGGTCGCTTCCGCTCGAAATGGAGCGAAGACCCTGTTGGTCGAATCCAATGGGTTTCTCGGCGGAAACGGAGCGTCGATCCCTTCGTGGATGGGATTCCACTCCCGCAGTGGAGAGGCGGTAATCGGCGGCATCGCGCTGGAACTGGTACAGGAAATGCAGCGCCGGGAAGGCGCCTCCCGGATCTATCCCGACCCCATCTGCGGCAGTGTCTGCATCATTCAACCGGCTCTTCTGAAAATCGTCGCGGCGGATTTCGTTTCCCGCGCGGGAGTCGACATCCTGCTGCACACACGCTTCGCAGGAGTCGAACGAATCGACAAAAAGATAACTGCCGTCTATCTGTGGGGCGGAGAAGGTTTGATAGAGGTGACCCTGGAGAATGTCATCGATTGCACGGATGCCGGATTTGTCGCGCGGGAAGCCGGTGAAACCCTGTTCCGGGGGCGTTCCCCCGACCACAAGGTTCAAGTGGCATCCTGGACGTTTGAAATCGACAACATTGACTTTCCGGAACTTGCCGCCTATTTTACCGCGTTTCCGGATGATGTGAGGCCGTTCCCGCTTGATGATGCACCCGGCCATGTTCGGCAGATTCTGCAGCAGGACGGGTTTGTGATCGGAGCCTTCCATCGTCTCATCCGGCAGGCGGAAAAAGATGGCATGTGTTTGCCCCGCAGCAATATGCCTGGTGTGATTTTTCCCCGGCAGGGACGATTCGTTACCGTGGCGAGTCGAGTCGAAAATGTGGATCCCGCCAGCAGCGCGTCTCATTCCCGGGCGGAAATCGAAGGGGCTGCTCAGGCGGAGCTCTGGTTGCGGTTTCTGCGGCAATATGTACCGGGATTCGCACATTGCAGAATATCCGGGAGTTGCAGTTCCATCGGCGTGCGGGAGACCTGCCATCTTCAAGGCGCAGCCACCTTGAGCGGAGAAAATCTTTTGAGGGGAGATATTCCCGAAGACTCCATCGCACTGGGCGCCTATCATCTGGATGTGCATTCGCCGGACCATCGCGGCATTGAGACACGATTCCCACGGATTTACGGAATTCCTTTCGGTGCGTTGTGCCCACTTCGTACCGCCAATCTCCTCGTAGCCGGCAGAGCTGTTTCCGCTACTCATGACGCTCTTGCTTCGACCCGTGTGATCCCTATTTCCATGGCCGAGGGGGAGGCGGCGGGGACCGCCGCCGCGCTGGCCGTCCGCGCGGGGATTCCCGCTGTCGAGCTTCCGGCGGAACAGCTTCGCTCGGTTCTGCAGAAGAACGGCGCCATCCTTTCTCCGGGCGCATCCGGATCTGAAAACAGAATGGGAACAATGCCTGAAAGAATCGATTTTGGAAAGCAGAAAAACATTTTAATCTGAAACGTTGAAATGCTCTTTCAATACCACTCCGCGAAAGAGTGGCCGGAAGGGGTGGAAACGGAAAGGATTGACTGCTCTTTCGTCAGCGGGGGGCGCGGGTTGTGCTGTCGCGGACAATCAGCTCCGTCGGCAGCACTTTGCGCAACAGCGGCTCCCTGCCGCCTGTCTTCAGAAAGCGGTCGATGGCGAGCGCCGCAAGGCGCCCCGCCTCTTCCGCCGGATGCAGTACCGTGGTCAGCGGCGGATTCAGAAAGGCACTGAAACTGTAATCGTCGAAGCCGACAATCGAGAGATCGTCGGGAATGCGGATTCCTCGTTCCTGCGCCGCATGGAGCGCCCCGAGGGCGAAGTTGTCGTTGGCTGCCATGACCGCCGTCAACTCCGGAGCGGCGTCGAGCAGGCGCGACAACATACCGGCACCGTGATGAATGTCTGTCTTCAACTCGTCGGGATCCCGGTCCTGAATCCAGTGGTCCGGAATCTCAAGCCCCGCTTCGTGCATCGCGTCGCAGTACCCCCGGAAGCGCTGAAGATGGTTGAGACTCTCTTTCCCCGCGAGGTAACCGATCGCCCGATGGCCGAGCGAGAGCAGGTGCCGCGCCGCCGCACGGGAGCCTGAATAGGAATCGTTGTCGATGAATCCGATGTTGGAGTGCCTGGTCGAGAGGTCCACCAGCATGACCGGCAGCCCGGAAGAGCCCAGCTCGTCGAACTCCGGCTGAAAGTCATCGGCGTTGAGCAGAATCGCCCCGGAACACTGCTGATCGCGCAGGATCGACAGCAGGGACTCATTTTCATTTCGGCTTTGATGAAAGATGCTGCTGAGCGTGAGGCCGTTTTCACTTACGTAATCGCGGATTCCACCGGTGACAGCGGCGATGTACTGCGAAATCTGCGTACGCTGGGAAACGACGGCGATCTTCGGTTTCCGCTGCTGCGGATAGTTTGTCCTGAAATTGTATTTCCGCAGAAGCGCCATGACGTTCCGGCGGGTCTCCTCGCTGACGCCGGCGCGGTTGTTGACGGCGCGGGACACGGCGGAAGGCGAGATCCCCAGCTCCTTCGCGATGCTGTAAATACTGACCGGTCCCGATTTTCTCGCCATGCTTCCCTCCGCGTTGCGGATAATCTAACGCCGCAAATGAAAAAAATCCAGTTTTTTTCTTCTCCCCCCTTGCTTTGTATGCGAAAATGTACTATAATTATATTGCGCAACATAAAAAGACATTAAAGAGACCAGGGGAGGCCGCCTTGGGAATGCTGTTTGTCGAGAGAGTTGCAATTGTCATGTGAATTTTGAACAGAGAACGGAGGAATGTGAGATGGCTTCGCAATGGCGGGTTCTGCTGATGCTTTTGTTGCTTACGTTTTCAGTCGGGGGCTGGGCCGATGACCGGGTTGATCTGGTGAAAAATGGTGATTTTTCAGCCGGGAAACTCCATTGGAAGCTGCATCGCTGTTTCCTTGTTGGAAATACGGTGGAATTTTCCAACAGACAACCGGATTACATTCAATTGTCGCAGAAAATTCCCCATTCATTGCCTGCCGGGCGTGAGACTGTCTTGGAAGCTGATGTTGAAGTTTCCGACCCTTATGAAGTCACCTCGGAGAAGTACCAGTCGCAGCTTTTGGTGAAATATTATGATGTAAATGGGAAAAATATCTGGGGGAAGAATCCGCGAGGAAAGACAACAATGTTCACTCCCACCGATGGGAAAAAGACGTTCTCATTCCGGAGTTTTGTCCCCGCGGAGACCGCCTATATGCAGGTCATCTTGAATTCCCATCAGCCGCTCCAACTGAAGATTCATGCAGTCCGATTGCTGGTGAAATTATCTCCGGAAGAAAGAAAATCGTACAAGATTGATTGAAACAGTGAAAGGATCGATGCAAAATGCTGTATAAGGCGAGGCATACATTTACTATGATAGAATTGCTGATAGTGATAGCTATCATTGTGATTCTGGCAGCCATGTTATTGCCGGCATTGAACAAGGCGAGAGCGCGTGGACAATCGGTGGCCTGTGTCAATCAGCTCAGACAGCACGGGAATTTATTCATTCTTTACGGCGACAGTTACAATGGGAAAATATACATGTATCAGAGCGCGAGCGGCTCTTCAAAATATTATTCCCATTTTCTCAATGACGGCGGATTCGTGAATGCAAGAACTTCGCCGTTGCTGGTATGCCCCTCCATCCGGTCCGCATCCACGATCCCGTTGTATGCGCCTTATGGCATATATCATCCCGGGACGGAAGAGAACTATTATAACGCCACATTCAACAATGCCTATACCAAGGTGACCGACACGGACGGCGCAGTATACTTCGTCCTGGTTACTGCAAAATTGCGCAAGGCTTCTGAATTTTTCTGGCTGGCGGATACGATAAAAGATTGGCTGGAGCCCTCGTTGATCGGCAGTGCCCCTGTTTTAAACAGCAAGACCGCGAGGGGATTTCACTTTCGCCATGTCCATCGGTGCAACATGCTATATGGGGATGGTCATGTAAGCGGCAATTCCGCCCGAGAACTCCATGAGGAGTTGTTGAAAAATAATGCGAAACCCAACTCATTCATGACCGCAACTACAGTATATCGCAGCGAGTCGCCCCTTCTTGTGGAAACTTTTTGAAAAATGAAAGTGACAAAATGAAAAGAGTCATTGTATTATCTTTGCTTCTGCTTCTCCAGTTTTTTTCTGTGGCCGGCCAACCGTCCGCAGAACTTGTCCGGGCAAATAAAATGTTCCGTTCCGGTAAACAGTACCCGGTGCTGCTCCGGAACATTGTTCTGGACGGGAAGCTGAATGACTGGGATTCCATCCCGTTCGAAGATTCGCTGAAATATTCCGTCACGAGATTTGTTCCGCCTTCCGGTCCGGAGGATGCTTCTGTCCGATTCAAAGTTGCGGCTGATGAGAAAAAACTGTTTCTGCTGCTGCTGATCCAGGATGATAAGATCGTTTCCCGTGCCCCATTCGGATACAATGAAGATTCCGTTGAGATTTTTCTCTCTCTGGGAACTGTCGGCAGGAAAAAGGCGGGGGATGTGCAGATTATTCTTTCTCCGAAAGGAGAGAATTTCCGCTTTTCTGGCAGTGAAAATTTTCTCCGCAATTTTTCCGTATCCGCCGTCCCAGTTAAAATTGAGGGCGGCTGGGGGGCGGAAATCGCAATTCCGCTTCAGAATGATTTGTTTTCCGTTTATCCGTCGGAGGGATTGCAATTGGGATTCTCTCTGCACTACAACGACAATGATTCCGGGCGTCGCGACCATAAGATCGCGTGGCATCCGGACCCGGGGGACATCTCCTGGAAATCGAATGATGCGCTGGGGAAGATTGTCTTTGTGACGGATCGGAAATTGCCGGTTCGTCCCGTGCAGTGTGCCGCCGAAAAAGATCAAAAGCCGGAGCAGGAGATTGCTCCGTCATTGCTGTATCGTGTCCCCGGCAGTTGCAACGTCCTTTACAACGGCTCTTTCCGGAAGGGGGATGCCGGATTCTCCCAGTGGCACAGTGCCGGACCGATTTATCGGATCGAAAAGGATCCGACCGGCAGCTATCTGTCGATGGACTGCCGGCGTGTGCCCTCCGATGCAATGACCGGATATTTGTGCACACGCATGTTCAAGGTATTTCCCGGCGAGAAGTATTCTCTGTCATTTCGTGCCAGGATGCGCGGCGGCGCCGGTGCGATCCATTACATGCTCAAAGATGAGGGATATCAGCTGAAAATTCTTCCGGGCTGGAAATTGCCGGCGGATGTCTGGAAGAGATGTACGGCGGATTTCGTGATCCCTCCCGAGCATACCGGGAAAAACAGTCTGCTTCAATTGATGTTTCAGAGCAAACAGGCCGGCGGGAAGATCCTGGACATTACCGACCTTCGTCTTGTCCGGCATGTTCCTGCGCGGTGGGATGCCGATTTCTCTTTTCCCGGCAATCCCTACAGCTGGTGGTTCGCTCCCGGAAAAGACGTGACGGTCAACCTGATGCTGTCCAATTCCTCCTCGGAGAGAGTCGATTTGAGCGCGGAGTTTCAGATATTCAACCAGATTACCGGGAAAAAGATTCGGACCGCAACCGCCCGGTATGTTCTGGCGCCGCAGGAGACGCGGCAGGCCGCAGTGCCCTGTCCGGCAAATGAGAATGGCGGGTACCGGATGCAGGTGCTCCTGCGCGACGGGCAGAACAATCTGGTTCGCAGAGAGATTGAATACGTCATCGCGCCGGCTGTTGAAAAGCAGAATCGGTTTGGCGCTGTGTCGATTGCGCATGACATCTACCTTGACAATGATGCGGATGAATTGGCCGCATTGGCCGAGAAACTCGGGTTCCCGTCTGCGAGGATCTTTGTCACGTCGATTTATCCGCTTGCCGACGGCAGCTATGATTACGCATCGTTGGACCGGTTGGTGAATGCATTGCTGAAAAGGAAGATTCAGACCATCGCCTGTCTGCCGATCACCCGGGGAACCGGACGGTTTCCGGAGTTTTCCCCTCTGCGGTATGCCGCTGAAGTGAAAAAACTGGTGGAACATTTCAAGGGGCGGATAGCGTTTTACGAGATCGGCAATGAATGCAATTTACCGGGCGGCTGGCGACCGGAACCGAATGTTGCAGAATATTCGACTCTGCTGCGCTGCGCCTATGCCGTGATCAAGGAGACGGATTCTGCTGCAAAAGTTTTGAACTGCGGATTTTCCGTATTGGATTCCAATGCTTACACCAGTGAGTTTCTCCGTTTGAACCAGGGAAATTTCTACGACATGATAGCGGTGCATCCCTATTCCGTGCGGGGGAAGCGCATGGATACCGAATCGCTGATCTCCGGAATCAGAAAGATTCGCGAATACCATCCGGCGGGACTGGTCTGTGACACGGAGTCAGGTCCGGTTCAGCATCCTTTCCACATGCAGGTGGAATATCTTGCCAAGAAATATCCGGCGATGTTCCATGCGGGGGTATTCCGTCATCATGAATGGGGAATGGACCGTTCCTGTTCCGGGCATCTCTTTGCCCCGTACAACGCACCGTCGCCCGCGGTGGCGACCTACTCGTTCCTGAACCGGTTCTATGATAACCGGACACATGCCGCAGGGGAGTGGAATCTGGGAGAGTTTTGGAATGGTTATGTGGTGGAACGCGACGGCGTATTTTCTGCCGCTGTCTGGCGGGAGAGAATCGACGGTCCGGAAAAAATATCCCTGCCGGTGTTCGATGCGGCGAAGGTTTTCGACGTGTTTGGCAACGATATCACGGCGGCAGCTGAGAAACGTGGAGATTTGCTGCACATTCTCCTGCCGCGCAACCTTCCAGTTTTTGTGACGAACATCAAGCCTGCTCCCGGGAGCTTGCGACCGGTGGAGTATGCAGAGGCCGGTCGGAAATATCAACCCTGTGAAACCTCAATTCTGCTGCTGCCGGAATACTCCCGTGGTTTCTTTCAGCATCAGTTGATCCCGGGAACTCCGGCGAAGCTGTACTGCAACCTCGCCAATCTCGGCAGACGAACCGCCGACATCCGTTTAACGGCGAAAGCGCCGCAGGGAGTGTCTGTTGAATTCGATCATCAGCAGGTTAAACTGGCTCCGGGAGAAAGCCGTCGTATCGCGGTCAGCGTCAATGCAGAGGCCGCTGCGACGGGAGGAATTCTGGAATTGTCGGGAGTGACCGGCGGCAGAAACCTGGCCGCGCTTCCCGTTCGGCTGAGTATCCGCAGCAAACTGTATTTCAATGTTTACGGCAGACATGTCGAGATCTGCAATGCGACTGGCGAGGAGAT
>UMHM01031498.1_pt1 | contig 17476 bp, 17 predicted proteins | sample 1965501 | NCBI WGS metagenome assembly UMHM01 (sample SAMEA4836095, study PRJEB28245) | human gut metagenome | biome: gut microbiome; material: fecal sample | place: Denmark | collected 2008
CGAAGCGCAGAGCCTGCTGCCCGTCACCGGCGTTCATCTGCGTGTACAGCGCCCAGAGCGTCGCCCCCTGCGCGCACAGACAGGTCACGCACAGCCCGCTTCCGGAAAGCCTGCGGCACAACGCCTCAAGCCGCGCGCTTATCTGCACCGGAGGGGCCGCGCAGAATATGATGAAATCCAGCCCTGCCTGCTTCGGCTCCCATATCAGCGACCTTACGCGCTGTCCGGCAAGCTCCGTGCTCAGCCCCTGCAAAGCCTCCGTCAGCTTTAGATACGCGCTGCCGTAAGCCGTGCCGCCGGGCGCGCAGTCAATATAAAACCTGTAGCCGAAATAACAGCCGCTGCGGCCCTGACACGGGTCCGCGGCCTCACAGCGGCCTATCTCTTCCCAAAGCTGGAGGCATTGCGCCGCGCGCACGCCGAAGTCCGTGTTTATCCCTCTGCGCGTGTGCGCAAGCTGCTGCCGCAGCTTGGCGAGAAGCTGCTCAAGCTGCTCGCTTTCTATGGGCTTCAAGAGATAATCCGCCACTTGAAGCGCTATCCCGCGCCGCGCAAAGCTAAAATCGGAGTGCGCGGATATGATGACGAACTGCGTGTCGGCGCAGATGCGGCGGCACTCTTCAATGGCCGACAGGCCGTCCATCTGCGGCATTTCAATGTCCACAAAAGCGACGTCCGGTCTGTGCAGACGGCACTCCTCCACAAGGCGCTTTCCGTTCGCGGCCTCGTGGATTATCAGTGTCTCCGCGTCAAGCTCACACAGAAGGCTTTTTAACTGAAAGCGGGCAAGCCTGTCGTCGTCGGCAATAAGTATCACCATTGCGCGTTCACCTCTATCCCGAATGAAATAAGCAGCGCCGCAAGCTCTTCCGTGCTCACGGGCTTCGGCAGCACGCATTCAATGCCGCAGCGCGCGATGCGCGGCGAATACTGCGCCATGTCATAGCCGCTCATGAGCATCCAGCGCGTGCCGGTATACTGCCCGGCGCAGCTCTCTATAAGCTCCAGCCCCGTCATGCGCGGCATTTTGTGGTCCACAAAGGCAAGCTCCGGCGCGCCGCGCTCTTCCAGCAGCGCCATGGCCTGAAAAGCGTTGGCGGCGTGCAGGTATTCCGTCCGGCCCGGCAGCAGCTCCTCCAGCATACTTTCAAGCCCTATCCGCACAAGCTTCTCGTCGTCAGCTATCAATATCTTCATGCCTTTTCCTCCCCGTCCAGCGGTATCGTTATGCGCACGCGCGTGCCGCGGCCGGGGGCGCTTTCTATCGTGAAGCTTGCCCCGCGGCGGAACATCTCCAGCCGGCGCTTCACGTTCTCCAAGCCGACGTGCGGCGCATTCTCCGCAAGCGCCGGGTCAAAGCCCGCGCCGTTGTCGCTTATCTCCATGCACAGGTTCTCTCCGCCGTCTGTAAGCCGGGCGGCGAGAGTGACGGTTATGGCCTCTCCGGTGTCCTCCATGCCGTGCACCACGCAGTTTTCCACGATCGGCTGCACTATCAGCTTCGGGATGGCGATGTCTCCCGCGCCCTCTTCCACCGATATGGTATACTCAAGCTGCTCCCCGAAACGCAGCCCCTGCAATTCAAGGTACTGCCGGGCGAACTGGTATTCCTGCGCCGCCGTGGATATGTCGCTGCTGCTGCATGTATAGCGGAACAGCCGCGTCAGCTGTATTATGCTGTTTTCCAACAGCTTTCGTTCGCCCATGCGGTTCAGAGCGATGAAGCCGTTCAGCGTGTTGTAGAGGAAATGCGGGTTTATCTGCGATTGCAGCGCGAGGTATTCGGAACGGCTCTGGCTCTCGCGGGCGCTGGCCTCCGCCTCGACAAGCTCGTGCAGGCGCTGCCCCGTCTTGTTGAGGGAGTCCGCTATCATGCCGTAGCCCTCGCTGTCCGGCACGGTGCATTTATAGGCAAAGTTGCCGTGGCGGAGCTGTCTTATCCCCTCAAGTATGGCGTCGATAGAGGCCAGCGTTCCGGCGGAGCGTATCCGCCAGAGAATGTAGGTGACGGCGAACGCCAGCAGCGCCATTGCGATGATTATGCCGATGGATCCGGCGAAGCTTGCGCCCATATCCGCGTCGGAAACGGCGTAGACCAGCATCCAGCCGGGCGCGGCCAGCGCGGGCGTGAAGATGTGGTATTTCGCGCCGCCGGAACGGGCCGTGGCCGCGCCGTTGAGCGCCGCCTCCGTCAGCTCCGGGCGCACTGTGCCGATGCTGTACACCGTGCCGCCGCGGCTGTCCGCCAGCAGCAGAAACGAGTTTTCGGACACGTCGAAAGCCGCGAGGCTCTGCCCCAGTGCATCCGCGCGCGTGTCTATGCGCATTATGCCAAGGCTGCGCCCGTTGTCAAAATCCTGTATGACGCGCAGAAGGGAAAAGCTATCCTCCGCGCCGTCCAGCCGGAGGAATACGGGCGCGGTGCTTTGCCGCCCCGTCAGCTCGTAAAGCCGCTGCACATATTCGCGCCCGGCCTGCTCCTCAATAAGCCCGGCAGTGCTGCGGCGGATGGAGTACGCGTCCCCCTGATATTCGCCGAGAGGGTAGAAGGTGATGCCCTCTATATGCTGCGTTGATGAGTGCAGCATCTTTGTCAGCAGCATCGTGTATTCCGATACGGCGGGGGCGGTGTTTAAGTATTCCGGCGTCTCCGCACCGGCGCGGCAGAAGCCGTTGTGCATGTAGGAAACCGTCAGTGAGGCTTCCTTATATAAATATGGGGTGAAGGATATCTGCTCAAGCTCGTTGAAGGAGTCCGCCATGGCCCCGGCCGCAGTGTCCAGCATGGAGGAATAAAGCGTTGCGTTGAAGTCGAACGCCGTGCGGCTGTAGTATATGGAAAGAGCGGCGGACAGCCCAATCAGCGGCAGAAGCGCGCTGAAGAAAAACTGCCGCAGGAATGTGCGTGTGAAGCTGGAGCCGAGAAGCTTTCTTTTCATAGGCCATGTTACCTTCGTTTTCATACTGTGCTTATGCCACAATTATACCAGCTTGCGCCGCGGATTTCTACGGCTATTTTGGCTAAGTGTACAAAACAGCTTCTGAATCGTAGGATTGGGGCATATAAAATCAGAGAAAAAAGCTGTAGAATAATTACAGCCATAAAATACACCGAAATTTCAGAAAGGGGTTCAAAATGAAAAAATTCACAGCATTGCTTCTCGTCCTGATCATGGCGCTGTCAATGGCCGCCTGCGGACAGACGGCGCAGCCGGCGGCAGAGGCTCCGGCGGCGGACACCACGGCGGAGGCCGAAGCGCCTGCGGAAAACGTCACCATCACGATGTGGGTCAGCGGCGCCGGCCCGCAGGTCGAGGCCATGCAGGCCGCAGTCAAGGCCTTTGAGGATGAGACGGGCTACACGGTCGAGTTCTCCGCCCCCGGCGAGACCTATGAAGAGCTTATGAAAACCAAGATGGCGGCGAACGACATGCCCGACGTGTTTGACACGCACGGCTGGTCCGTCGCACGCTACAGCGATTACCTCATGCCGGTCAACGAACTGGACTTCGTCCAGTACATAGACCCGCAGATCGCGCCCGTTATCACCGATGAGGACGGCAACATGTTCGTTCTTCCGTTTGACATGTCCATCGAGGGCATAGTCTACAACGTCGATGTGTGCGAGGAAGCCGGCGTCAACGTCGATGACATCAAGACATGGACGGACATGGAAGCGGCCTTTGACAAGGTCCTCGCCATCGGCAAGAATCCTGTTCACATGGGCGGCGCGAACAACTTCACTGTTGGCTGGTTCTATGACCGCGTTGCACCCAGTTACTTCATCACCAATCCCAACGGCAACCTCGCGGCAGACCTCAAGGCCGGCAGCTTTGACGAGACCGTCTGGGCGGAGATCTCCGCAATGCTCGACTCATGGGTCAGCAAGGGCTATCTCAATGAGGACTGCGTGACAGGCGAGTACACCGCCGACGTTGCCTCCATTGCCGAGAACGAGACCGCATTCCTCTTCTACGGCAATATCGCCGTTCCCATCGCGCTCAGCATGAATCCCGATGTCAACCTCGGCATGATGCCCCTGCCTGCAAAGACCGCTGATGACGACGTCACCCTCATCTCCGGTGAGAACGTGGCTCTCGGCATAAGCAAGGACAGCAAGGTGAAGGATGCCGCGATAGAGCTGCTCAATTACCTTGCCCAGCCCGACGTTGCCAAGGCCATCCCCGAGGCCACCGGAAATAAGCCGGCCCTCACCAACGTCAAGGTCGATCTCGGCATGATCCAGCCCTACCTCGACAAGTACTCCGGCGTCAGGGCCTTCCCGTTCTTTGACCGCGGGTATTGCCCCAGCGGCCTGTGGGACACCATCTGCGCCTCCGGACAGGATGTCCTTGCGCAGAAGGACGGCGCTGTGGAATCCACGGCGAAGCTCGTCAAGGATACATTCAACGATAAGTTCGGCGCATAAGGGCCTGTACTTTCACAAAAATCTCACGGACAGGGACTTTATATCCCTGTCCGTGGTTTGAATTCGGAGGCATCGTTATGCAGAAAAAAAACAGGCTCATCAACCTGTTCTATGTTCCGGCGCTGGCGCTGTTCGCCGTGTTCGTGGTGCTGCCGTTCATAAAGGGCATTTACCTCTCGCTCACAAACTGGAACGGCTATTCCCCAAGCTATAAATTCGTCGGGCTGAAAAACTACGCCCGTATGCTGACGGATGAAAACGTGCGCACGGCGTTTGTCAACACTATCATATACGGCTTTGGAAGCACACTCGTGCAGAACGTGCTGGGCATTGCCTTTGCCATTCTGCTCAACAAAAAGTTCCGCGGCCGGTCGCTTATCCGCACGGTCATATACCTTCCGGTCATGATAGCGCCGCTGATCATGGGCTATATCATGTACTTTTTCTTCACCTATAATAACGGCGCGGTGAACGACGTGCTGAAGCTCTTCGGCGCGCAGCCTGTCGATTGGCTTGCCAAGGGCAGCAGGGCCGTTATCATACTCATGCTTGTAAACTCGCTTCAATTTGCCGGGATATCCATGGTCATTTACCTCGCCGGGCTTCAGAATATCCCGACGCTGTACTATGACGCCGCGGCGATAGACGGCGTGAATGACCGGCAGCGCTTTTTCTACGTCACCCTGCCGCTTCTGATGCCCGCCGTCACATCCTCCGTCACCATCAACCTTATCGGCGGATTGAAGCTTTTCGACGTTATCTCCGCGCTGACGGGCGGCGGCCCCGGATATGACACGAACTCGCTCTCCACGCTCATCCACCGCCTCTACTTCGGCAGTGAGCGCGCCGGTTACGCTGCGGCGGTCGGACTTGTGTTCTTCGTCTTCATTATGATAGTCAGCAACATTGTGGTAAAGGCGCTGCAAAAAAGGCAGGTGGAACTGTGAAAAATGAAAGCACGGCGAGAAGGCTGCTGCGCATACCGGTGCTGCTGCTGATCACGCTGGTCTATATCTCGCCATTCTACATACTTGCGACCATATCCTTCAAAAACCCGGCAGACCGCAGCTCCTACTGGCACTTCCCGGATGTGCCTACGCTGGAGAATTTCAAAGAGGCGATAGCCGGGGCGGGGATAATGGGCGCGCTTGGGCGCACCGCGATAATAACCGTGTGCGTGGTGGTGCTGGGCGTTGCGATAAGCGCGCTTGCGGCCTATCCGCTGGCACGGCGCGAAAGCCGCTTCAACAAGGGCGTGCAGGCGTTCGTGCTGGGGATAATGATGGTGCCGCCGCTGAGCATACTTGTGTCGCTGTACTCCATCATCGTCGGCATGGGCGGCATAAACAAGCTCTGGGCGGTGATACTCGTCATCATCACGTATCAGCTCCCGCAGGGCATATTTCTCTACACGAATTTCATCCGCTCCATTCCCGTCGCGCTGGACGAGGCGGCGACGATAGACGGCTGCGGCCCGTTCAAGACCTTCTTCCTCATAATCCTTCCACAGCTAAAGCCCGTCACGGCCTCCGTCGCAATACTGGCCGGCATAAACTGCTGGAATGACTATCAGTTCACGCGCTATATACTTCAGGCTTCCAGAATGAACACGGTCACGCTGTCCATTTCCCAGTTCTTCTCGCAGACGTACAGCAACCTGTACGCGGCCTCCGCGGCCGCGCTGCTGGCGATACTGCCCGTTATCGTCTGCTTTATAATCCTGCAGAAGTACTTCATTCAGGGCATGATAGACAGCGCCGTAAAGTAAGGGGGATATTATGCAGCTTATTACGCTGAACACGAAAAACACAAGCTATCAGATGGGCGTGAATGAAAAGGGCTTCCTTTTCCATCTGTACTACGGCCCGCGTATGGACTGCGACGCTTCACAGCTCCTCACATATTATTTCCGCGGCGCAAACGGCGTTCCGTATGATTACAAGGGCGGCAACACGTTCTCATGCGATTTTCTCCCGCAGGAGTATTCATGCTGCGGCGGCGGGGATTACAGGCGGCATGCCTTCGTCGTCACCGGCGCGGACGGAAGCTCCGCCGTCGATCTGCGCTATTCCGGCCACAGCATTACGGAAGGGAAGTATTCTATACCGGGGCTCCCCGCGGCCTACGGCGGCGGGGCACAGACCTGCGCGATAGTGCTGGAGGACAAGCGCGTTGGCGTGCGCGTGACGCTGCGCTACGGTGTATTTTATGATGAGGATGTTATATGCCGCGCTGTCGAGGTGGAGAATACCGACACAAACGCGCTGCACCTTAACCGCGTCATGAGCATGTCCATGGACTTCCTGTCAGGGGAGTACGAGCTTGTGCACTTTTACGGCCGCCACTTCCATGAGATGAACCCGGAGAGGACGCCCGTCGGGCATGGCTGCTTTGCCATCGGCAGCCGCAGGGGCGTGTCCGGCCACCAGCACAACCCGTTCGCAATGCTTGCGGAAAGCGGCGCGGGGGAGGAGCACGGCGCGATCTATGGCATGGCGCTGATGTACAGCGGCAATTTCATCCTTGAAGCGCAGCAGGATCAGTACTCGCAGACGCGGGTACAGATGGGCGTGTCAGATGAGCGCTTCGACTTCCTGCTTGATTGTGGTGAGCACTTTTTCACGCCGGAGGTCATAATGGCGTTTTCCGATTCGGGCTTTGGCCGCCTGAGTCACATATTCCACCGCTTCATCAGAAACAACGTCTGCCGTGAGCCGTACAAGCTCTCCCGCCGCCCCATTCTGGTCAACAATTGGGAGGCGACGTATTTTGACTTCACCGGTGAAAAGCTCGTCGAGATAGCCGCGGAGGCGGCGAAGCTCGGCATAGAGATGTTCGTGCTGGACGACGGTTGGTTCGGTGAGCGCGGCCCGGATGACCGCGGCCTCGGCGACTGGTATGTGAACACCGGTAAGCTCGGCGGGGAGCTTAAAGACACTGTGGACAAAATAAACGCGCTGGGGCTTAAATTCGGCCTGTGGATAGAGCCGGAAATGGTCAACGAAAACAGCGCGCTTTACCGTGCGCATCCCGATTGGGCCATGACGATACCCGGCAAGCCGCCCGTCCTCGGCAGGAGCCAGCTCGTGCTGGACTTCACGCGCGCGGATGTGCGCACGGCGATATATGACATGATATGCGCCGTCATAGACTCGGCAAATGTTGAGTATATCAAGATGGACATGAACCGCAGTATCTGCGAGGCGTACTCGGCTCTTGCCGAAAGGCAGAACTTCGGCGAGCTGTGCTATAAATACGTCCTCGGCGTGTATGATTTTATCGAGCGCCTGCGCACGCGCTATCCTGATATGCTCATAGAGGGGTGCAGCAGCGGCGGCGCGCGCTTTGACGCCGGCATGATGTACTATACGCCCCAGATATGGACGAGTGACAATACCGACGCTATTGAGCGCCTGCGCATCCAGTACGGCGCGTCCTTCGGATATCCCATCTCCGTTGTCGGCAGTCATGTTTCGGCCGTGCCGAATCACCAGAACGGCCGTGTCACGGATATAGACACTCGCGCGGCAGTCGCCATGTCAGGCAACTTCGGCTATGAGCTAGACCTGACGAAGCTTTCGGATGAGGATAAGGATAAAATTCGCCGCCAGATAGAGGCGTTCAAGGCTGATTGGGAGCTTATCCACAACGGCCTGTATTACCGCGTGACGGACTGGCCGGATAAGTCCGGCTATATGGCGTGGAACTCCGTCAGCCCGGACGGTGCGCACGCGCTTCTCACAGCCGTCACCACCGACAGCAGCGGCACGGACTACGGTAACCCGGTCGTTATCTACGTCCGCTGTAAGGGGCTTGACGCGCACGCGCGCTACGTCTGCCGCGAGACCGGCATGACGCTCAGCGGAAGCGAGCTGATGTTCATCGGCATTCCGCTTCCCGCGGCGGGTGAATACACCGCATTCAGGTTCCATTTCGATAAGGAAGCGTAAAAAAACGTGGCCGCCATGTGCGGCCACGTTGCTTTTCAGTTAGTTGTTCCGGTCGTCGTCCTGATAGTCCACAACGTCGGAATAATCAAAATTGGTGTGGTAGTAATCCTTGAATTCCTTGACGTACCGGGTCACATACACCACGTCGAAGATGTTGAACGCGCCGTTCAGCAGAAGTCCGATGCCCAGCAGCACGATGAGCGCGCGCCCGCTTTCACCCGGCCAGAAGACAAGCAGGATGCCCGCCAGCACGGACAGCAGCAGCGCCGCGAATACCAGCCACCAGCTTCCGCGGCTCATGAACTGCCTGACGTCCAGCACGGACTGAAGCTTGAACAGGCTGTCCGCGAGGATGCCGACGCCGATGACGATGCATATGAAGTTCATCAGCCCCAAAGGATTCGTCAGCACGAGCACGCCGAGGATGATGAAGAAAATGCCGCCCGCCAGAACGTTTCTGGAAAGGATCAACGGCGCACTGCCGGAGAAGTAGGCGATGAGCTCCACAACGCCGAACAGGACAAGCCCTATCCCGAGGATGATGCCAAGCGCCGAAAGAGAAAAGCCCGGATAGCACAGCATCACAAGGCCGAGTATGCATTCAAGCACCGCCACGGCGCTGTATACGGTTTTTACGGTTTTGAGTATGCTTTTATCTTTCATATGAAAGCCTCCATAGAAAAATTTTGATATATTATAAACCCGCGCGCGGCAGCATTCAATTCATAAATAAGAACTTTCATCCCAATTTGCCGCCGCAGACAAAATGAGTTGCCAAGCCGGGGCGTTCGTGCTAAAATCCCGCGTGTAAGCACGTGCGCGAAAGGGGGATATACTATGCATTTTGTGCGCCTAGCGACGACGGAAAGGCCGGAGTATGACAAAGCGCTTGCGCTGTACCGGGAGAGCTTCCCTTATCATGAGCAGCGGGAGGCGCGTTCTCAGGGCGACATACTGTCGGACGAGGAATATCGGTTTGAGCTTGTGTATGATAAGGATATATTCGCAGGGCTCCTGCTGTGCTGGGAGACCGACGCCTTTGTGTATGTTGAGCATTTCTGCATTTTCCCGGAATTGCGCGGGAGAAGCTATGGCTCACAGACGCTGCACCTTTTGGCGCAATGCGGCAAGACGATCATCCTTGAGATAGACCCGCCGGTTGACGAGGTGTCACGGCGGCGCAAGGGCTTTTATGAGCGCGCCGGATTTACGGCCAATGCGTTTCATCACGTCCACCCGCCGTATCACGCGCAGAACGCCGGGCATGAGCTTGTTGTCATGTCCTGCCCGAATGCACTGACGGAGGAAGAGTACGCGCGCTTCTTATCGTATCTTGAGAACACCGTCATGAAAAACGCATATTAAAAAATGACCGCGGCCGTGTATCACGACCGCGGTCGTCTGTGCGCCCTGTTATTCGGGCAACTTGCACACGTCTATCCACTCCAGAGCCTTGGAGTATTTATAAAGCTCGTCAAGGTTCAGCTCAATTGCGCTGCTGGCACTGCCGACGGCGGGGAACACCGTCTCAAAGCGCTTGAGGCTGACGTCCAGATACACGGGGATGCCATCGTTTATGCCGAAGGGGCACACGCCGCCGACAGGATGACCGACAAGCTCCAGCACCTCATCGGCGGACAGCATCTTCGCCTTGAAGTGGAACTTCTCTTTGAACTTGTGGTTGTCTATGCGCGCGTCACCCGCGGCGAGGATCAGCATGCATCCGTCCTCCGTCTTGAATGACAGCGTCTTTGCTATCCTTGCGCCCTCGACGCCGAGCGCCTGCGCCGCAAGCTCAACTGTCGCAGACGAAACGCTGAATTCCCGCACCCTGTCCTCAATGCCGAGCGCCCGGAAATACGCCCGCCCTTTTTCTATAGACATATCGTTTCTTTCTCCTTATCTGCCGCGAGTGCGGCTGTATATCTTTATCTGCGGCCGCCTCCGCCGCCGGAAAATCCGCCGCCGCCATGGCCGCTTCCACCGCCGAAGCCACCACCGAAGCCACCACCGAAGCCGCCCCCGCGGCCCCCGCCGAAGCCTCCGCTGCGCCCGCCGAAACCGCCGCCTCCGCGCGGCGGCCAGTCATGCCGGTCATTGCGCCCGCTGTTCGACCTTGAGCCGAACAGCAGCAGCCACGGAAGCCATGAGCCGCCACCGCGGCCCCGTCCTCCGCCGCCGAATATGGCGGAGAGTATGAGAAGTATTACGATAACACGGATGATGCCGCCGAGAGAGGACGAGCTGCGCCCGTATGAGCTGTAATATCCGTCGTTTTTGTCCTGCGGCTGTGAATATGTGCCGCTCTGCACCTGTCCTGCCGAGGCGGTGCTGCTGTCGTAATGCTCGTCGTACCAGTTCAGCAGCGCCTTGAACAGCGCCGTCACGGCCTCGTCATAATCGCCGCTGTCGAAGTCGTCCCAGAAGTATTCGTCCAGCATGTCATCCACGTCGCTTGAACTGATAAGCGAATTCAGCCCGAGGCCGTAGGCGAGCCATGCCTTGTTCTCCTGCACGGCCAGCAGCAGAAGCATTCCGTTGTTGTATTCGCTGGAGCCGACGCCCCAGTCGTTGAACAGCTGATACGCGTACTCGTCGCAGTACATGCCGCCGAGGTAGTCCACCGTGACGACGACTATCTGCGCGCCGCTGCATTGCTGCTCAAGCGCGCCGTTGTAGTTTATGATCATCTGCTCTGTCTCGTTTGAGAGGACGTTGGCGCTGTCGGTCACATAGAATTCATCCGACGGGGAGACGAGCGCGTATGCGCCCGTGCACATTGCGGCGCACAGAAGCAGCGCCGCAATAAAAGAAATTATGCGTTTTGTTTTCATTTCAGGAAAAATATTCAGGATAGTCCACTCCGCACACAAACATGAACACATCGGCAGGGAAGAGAAGCGTGCTTCTGAAGCTGCGCACACTTTCGTTGTATCCGGCTTCATCTATGACGGATGCCGTGCCGTCCACGGTCTGTCTGTACTGCTCCAGCCCTTCAAGCTCACGCGCCGAAAGCTGATCCTCCGGCAGACGCAGCAGAAATTCCGACAGTGCGCCGCTGAGCGTGCTGTAGCTTTCGTATATGGCCGAAATGTTGTCGTGCATCGTGGAGATGCTGGCCTTCAGCCCATTTGACGCTTTCGTCAGCTCATTGCAGTCTATGCCGTTGTTTGCGGCGATGGCGGCGATCCCGTCCGCCGCGCCGCACAGATTGCTGAGCTGGCTGTAAATGCTGGGGTGCTTATATCCGTCGTAGGTCACGCCCTCATAAAATCCGTCCGTGACCTCGGCCGCCTTGCGGTCAAGCTTCGTTCCTGCGGATATCAGCGTGGACGCCAGCACCAGCGCAATGGACACCAGCACCGCGACCCACGGCTTTTTAAAAACTTCCATCTGACCCTCCTATCCGGAGAAGCGGGCGTCAGCCCTTCATCTCCAGCAGCTTCTGCATGAGCTCATCCTCGATGCGGGTGAGCTCCGCCTCCGCCTGTGCGCGGCTCGCGCGGCCGGCATCCTGGATCTGGCGCACCTCGTCCAGCGTTTTGATAAGCTCCTGATTCGTCTTCTTGAGCGTCTCTATGTCAACTATGCCGCGCTCGGACTCCTTCGCCACGCTGACGCTGCCCTGATGCAGCGCCTGCGCGTTCTGCATCAGCAGGGCATTCGTCGTGTCCGTGACCTCGCGCTGGGCTTTCATGGCCTGCTCGGAGTGGAACATGGAAAGCCCGAGGACCATCTGGTTCTTCCACAGCGGAATGGTGTTGACGATGGAGGAACGGATCTTCTCCACCATGAGGCTGTCGTTGTTCTGGATGAGCCTTATCTGCGGCGCCATCTGCACGGATATCTGACGCGTCAGTTCAAGGTCGTGTATCTTCTTTTCAAAGCGGCCGATGAGATTTGCAAAGTCGTTCGCCGCCTGCGCGTCCTCGGGCAGACCGGTTTCCTGCGCGTGCTGGATGTACTTGGGCAGCTCCACATTGCGAAGCTGCTCTATCTTGAGCTTGCCGGCGAGGATATACATCGTCAGCTCCTTCATGTACTCCTGATTCTTGTCGTACATCTTATCCATCATGCTGATGTCCTTCATCAGCGTGACTTCGTGCTTTTCAAGCGCCTCGACTATTTTATCCACGTTCACTTCGGCCTTGTCGAACTGCGCCTTCATCGAGGCGATGTCGTTCGTCGCCTTCTTGAAAAGCCCGCGCAGACCCTTCTTTTCCTCCTGCGTGAAGTTGAGCCCCTGAAGCTCCACCACAAGGTCGCCCAGCATGTCGCCGACCTCGCCGAGGTCCTTCGTGCGCACGGTGCCCAGCGCCGCGTCGGAGAACTCCGAAATGTTCTTCTGCGCCGCCGCGCCGTAATTCATGACCTGCTCTGTATTGGTAATGTCGATCTTTTCCGAAAAATCGCGCACGGCGGCCTGTTCCGCGTCGGAAAGCGCGCTGAGATCGGGCTTCTCCGTTTTCACCTCGGCGGGCGCGGCGGAGACTTCCTCCGCGGGCGCTTCTTCAACGGCGGCCTGAGTGGCTGCCGCGGCGTTGGGGTCGAGCGTGAGGGTGGGAATGGAGCTGGTTTGATCGTTCATTTTCTGCATCCTTTCTGATTTTTATTGTGCGTCTGCTTTCACTTCAAAATCCTTGCCCCCGGAAAGCCCCTCGCGGGCAAGCATGGTGTTCATCACCTGTATGTCTGTCTCTATATCCAGCGCCTGATTTGCAAACAGCGAATCCAGCCGCTTTTTATATGCCTCTATTGCCGTGTCGAGCATGTCGTTTATGCTCTTCATGCTCTTGTCGAGGTTTTCTCCCTCGATGCCCTGCGCACTCATCCTGTCATAGGCGTTCAGCAGCTTTATCGTGGTGGGCAGATAGTAGTTCATGAACTTCTTTATCTGCGGAATGTCGGACGGGTCACTTATGGCGTCCTGTGCTATCTTGTCGGTGATGCGCATTATCTCGTTTATCTTCCCTCGCACCTCCGGATCCTTTATCGACATGTACAGCCGCCCCATCTCGGAAAGGGCGCGGTGGCCCTCGGCCAGTATCGCGCTGACCTCTGGACTGTAGCTCGTGCCTGCCGCGGCCGCCTTTTCGGTCTCCTGCTTCTCCTTCTCGCGCTGCTCTGCTGCGGCCTTTTCTTCCTCCGCCTGCGCCTTTTTGCCGGACGCGGAAGCGATGACCGATGACACAAGGATGCTTGCGCACAGCGCGGTTATCACCGCCCACAGCTTGTACATCGGCAGAAACGCGGCCATTACCAGCCACGTGACGGCAAAACCGTATATGAAACCGACGGATCTGCGTCTCTTATTTCTCCTTGACAAATCAGTGTCCTCCGTATATCTTCTTCAATAGTTTATTTTATATCTAAATATTCTTCACGTCAATATTGCAATTGGAATATTTGTTGTAGTATAATAAACAAAATGTGTGAGCATAAAGTTTGGTAAAGGAGCGGCATCATGATAAAGGTGGCACCGTCAATATTATCTGCGGATTTTGCGCGCCTCGGCGCAGAGATAGAGGACGTTAAGAAGGGCGGGGCCGACTACGTCCATGTGGACGTGATGGACGGGCTGTTCGTTCCCAATATCTCCATCGGCGTGCCTGTCGTTAAATCCATCCGCCGCGCGACGGATATGTTCCTTGACGTGCATCTCATGATAGAGCGCCCCGTCAGGTATGCGGAGCAGTTCTGCAAGGCCGGCGCGGATCTTGTGAACTTCCACATTGAGGCCGACACGCAGAAAAACATTCTTCTGGCGATAGATAAGGCGCACGCCCTCGGCAAGAAGGCCGGCGTCACGCTCAAGCCCGCGACGGCGGCGGAGGCCGTGCTGCCATTCATAGACAGGGTGGAGCTTATCCTTGTCATGACGGTGGGGCCTGGCTTCGGCGGACAGAGCTTCATGTATGACCAGCTTGACAAGATAGCGAAGCTGCGCGGTTATATCGACGCCATGAATCCCGCGTGTGAGCTTGAGGCCGACGGCGGCATAGACGGGGAAACGGCGCGCTTTGCGAAGGAAGCGGGCTGCAATGTCCTCGTTGCGGGCAGCGCCGTGTTCAACAAGGCGGATAGGGCCGCCGCAATCGCCGCGATCAGAAACGCCTGAACCTGAATCTATTAGAAAGCCGGAGCTTACCATGTCCTTTTTCCCTGCGTCGCTTGAGACGCTTATAGATAAATTCGCATCCCTCCCCGGAATCGGCAAAAAAAGCGCGCAGCGCCTCGCGTTTTACGTGCTTGCGCTTCCGGATGAGGACGCGAAGGCCTTTGCAAACGCCATAACCGCCGCAAAGGAAAGCGTTCACTGCTGCAAGATATGCCAGAATCTCACCGAGGGCGAGATATGCCAGATCTGCGCCAGCGACAGGCGCGACAAGTCCACCATCTGCGTCGTGTCTGAGCCGCGCGACGTCCTCAGTATAGAGCGCGGCAGGGAATATAACGGGACCTACCATGTGCTGCACGGCGTTCTTTCGCCGATGAGTCATGTCGGCCCGGAGGACATCCGCATAAAGGAGCTTCTCGTGCGCGCGGCTCAGCCCGGCGTGGAGGAGGTCATCATGGCGACGAATCCCGACACCGAGGGGGAGGCGACGGCCATGTATATTTCCCGCCTGCTCAAGCCCTTTGATATCAAGGTCACGCGCCTTGCATACGGCATCCCCGTCGGCTCCAACCTTGAGTTTGCCGACGACGCCACGCTCAACCGCGCCATGGAAGGGCGCACTGAAATGTGAAATAAGAGTATAAAATATCCTCTCGCGGTATTCAAATACTCTTGTACGGTTATACTTTATACGCATACATAAAGGGCAGTTTTCTGACTGCCATAGGTTTTCGCGCAAAAATTTATTGAGAATGGAGTAAATATGATATCTAAACTGAAAATAATCCCTCTGGGCGGCCTCGGCGAGATCGGCAAGAATATGACGGCGTTCGAGTGCGGCAGCGATATAATCGTCGTTGACTGCGGCATGGGCTTCCCGGATGAAGATATGTACGGCATCGACATAGTCCTGCCCGACATAAGCTATCTCAGATCCAACGCGGACAGGATCCGCGGCATGATACTCACGCACGGGCATGAGGACCATATCGGCGCCGTGCCCTACGTTCTGCGTGAGCTTGACATCCCCATTTATACCACGCCCCTCACCGCGGCGCTGGTGGAGCTTAAGCTTGAAGAGCATGACCTGCTTTACAATACGCAGATATTTACAAAAAAGACGGGCTCCGTTTTCCGCCTCGGCTGCTTCACGGTGGAGTTCATCCACGTCAACCACAGCATTCCTGACTCCGTCGCGCTGGCCATCGGCACGCCCCTCGGCACCGTTATCCATACGGGCGACTTCAAGATAGACGTCACGCCCATATCCGGCGGGATGCTCGACATCGCGCGCTTCGGCCAGCTCGGCAACGACGGCGTTCTCGCGCTGCTCAGCGATTCCACGAACGCGGAAAAGGCCGGCCATTCCGACTCTGAGCGCAAGGTCGGCGAAAGCTTCGACAAGCTCTTCATGGGCTGTGATAAGCGCATCATCATCACCACCTTCGCCTCAAACGTGCACAGGCTACAGCAGATAATCAACGTCGCCTCAAAATACGGCCGCAAGGTCGGCATAACCGGGCGCAGCATGGAGAATGTCCTGCGCGTGGCCACGGTGCTTTCGTATATGGACATCCCCGACAACGTGATGATGGATATCGACAAGCTCAACAAGCTTCCGAAGAACAAGGTCGTCATCATTTCCACCGGCAGTCAGGGTGAGGCCATGTCCGCGCTCTACCGTATGGCGTTTTCTGAGCATAAGCAGATAACCGTCGATGCTGGCGACAGGGTCATTATTTCCGCATCCGCCATCCCCGGCAATGAGAATATGATAAGCCGCGTCATTGACGAGCTTTTCCACAAGGGGGCGGAGGTCATATATGACCGCCACACCGATCTGCATGTTTCCGGCCACGCCTCTCAGGAGGAGCACAAGATGATACTCGGCCTTGTGAAGCCGAAGTATTTCATCCCCGTGCACGGTGAGTACAGAATGCTCGTCAAGCATGCGGAGCTTGCGAAGATAATGGGCGTCAACCCCAAGAATATCGTTCTCGCCGAGAACGGCAAGGTCATTGAGATAACCAAGAAGTCCATCAAGTGCGAAGAGTCCGTGCCCTCCGGCGCTGTGCTGGTCGATGGCAGCGGCGTGGGCGAGGTCGGCAGCGTCGTCATGCGCGACAGGCACCGTCTCGCGGAGGACGGCATGGTCGTCGTTGTCATGCCATTCTCCTCGAATGACCATAAGATATTGGCAGACCCGGAGATCGTCACAAGGGGCTTCATATATGTCAAGGAGGCGGAGCAGCTTATCGAAGAGCTCAAGCGCGTGACCATGGAATCCGTCGCCGCGTGCGAGGCGCAGCATATAAGCGACTTCACCACGATAAAGAGCAAGGTGAAGAGTAATATATCCGGCTATCTTTATAAGACGACGCGCCGCAGCCCGATGATACTGCCCGTCATTACTGAGATATAATATATAATGAATATACAGATATTCGGTAAAGACAAGTGCTTCGACACGAAGAAGGCTGAGCGCTATTTCAAAGAGCGCAGGATAAAATATCAGTTCATAGACGTGATAAAATACGGCATGAGCAGGGGAGAACTTAACTCCGTCAAAAATGCCGTCGGCCTTGAGGCGATGATAAACACGACGGATGAGGATTATCCGCTCGTGCAGTATCTCGCCTCGAACGAGGCAAAGTTTGATAAGCTTTATGAGATACCGTACCTGATAAAAACACCCATCGTGCGCAACGGAAAGCAGGCCACCGTCGGCTATTGCCCGGACGTATGGAAAACATGGGAATGAAAACAAAAAGGTACTAAAATAAAAGTTGGGGTAAGCAGTTAAAAGCTGCGAGACCCAACTTTTTTTATGGGAGGAAAGGGGGGGAGCGAAAATAAAAGCAGAGCATAACAAGAAAATCCTTTAGAATGAAGCTGCTAGATACCACAAAAAAGGAGACTTGTATGCTCTATGAAAGATACCCTCGGTTGACAAGGACACACACGGTTTTGACGGGCAGA
>UMHM01088916.1_pt1 | contig 17391 bp, 13 predicted proteins | sample 1965501 | NCBI WGS metagenome assembly UMHM01 (sample SAMEA4836095, study PRJEB28245) | human gut metagenome | biome: gut microbiome; material: fecal sample | place: Denmark | collected 2008
GAAAGGAATTTTCTACATGAACAAACCAAGCATAAAGCGCGGCGATGTATACCTTGCCGACTTAGAACCAGTGGTTGGCAGTGAACAGGGCGGTATCCGTCCCGTTCTTATAATCCAGAACAACACGGGAAACCGTCACAGCAGCACGACCATAGTAGCACCTATCACAACAAAGCTCACATCAGGCTACCTGCCCGTCCATGTGATGATTTACCCGAAATCCGCAGGGCTTCAGCAGGACTCAAACGTAATGCTGGAGCAGCTTCGGGTTATGGACAAGGAACGTCTGAAAAACAAAATCGGGCATCTTCCGCCGTTTGCTATGAAGCTCATTGACCGGGCGCTCCGCATAAGCGTAGGGTTGAAATCCGAGTACAACTAAGGGGGAAATCTCATGAACGAAGAAGCCAAAACTGTCTTGAAGCTTCATCTGTGCAACTACTTCATCGACAACCTGTCAGAGGAAAAGCTCATCACAGAACACCAACGCAGAAAGCTGAGGAATTCTGTCAAACGGCGTATTATAAGGCTTGAACCCTGTTCCCTTTTGTCGGATTAAGCATAAAAACCGTAGATATTTTCGTTGGGTTTGGTGATAGATTTCCGCAAGTCGTTGTGGTATTGTGTTGTACGAAGGGAGATGATTTGATGCCGGAAATCACGGTAATTCCTGCCCGGAACAAGAGCGGCGACATAATCCGAGCTGTGCCGCATACGCGAGAGTTTCGAGCAGCAGCGATGACCAGCTTAATTCGTTCAACGCGCAAATCAGGTACTACACCGAGCTTCTGAAAAACAGCACAAACACCATATTCGTGGATATGTACGCAGACGAGGGTATCACGGGAACCTCCGCCGCCAAGCGGGACGAGTTCCAGCGGCTGATGAGCGACTGCCGCAAGGGAAAAATCGACCGGATACTTACAAAGTCTGTGTCAAGATTTGCGAGGAACACAAAGGACTGCCTTGAAGCCGTCCGGGAGCTGAAATCGCTGGGCGTGTCGGTTTACTTCGAGAAAGAGAAAATCGACACCGGCGAGCTTAGTTCGGAAATGCTGCTTACGCTGTACAGCCAGTTCGCGCAGGAGGAGTCGATGTCCATATCCCGCAACTGCCGCATGGGAATACACAAGCGCATGGCGGACGGGTCGTACAAAAATGCCTCCGTCCCCTATGGCTATGTTTACGACAACGGGCAAATCACAATCGACGAAAGCAAGGCGCAAGTAATCAGACGTATTTTCACGGAATATTCCTCAGGAAAGGGTGCAGCTGAAATCGCCGACGGTCTGAACAAAGATAATACAAAGCCGCCAATAACCGACAAGTGGTATTCGCAGGTTATTGTGAAGATAATAGCAAACGAACGATATATCGGAGATTCGCTGCTGCAAAAGCGCTACACCACGGAAAGCCTGCCGTTTCAGCGGAGATACAACCACGGCGAGCGCGAGCAGTTTTATATTGTCGGCTCTCACCCCCCCCGATAATTGATCGCGAGCTGTTTAAAACTGTGCAGAAGCTCCGTTCGGTGAAGAACGAGAAGTATTACCGCAAATGCACCGGACAAACCTATCCTCTGAGCCGTAAAATCAAATGCTCCTGCGGCAGCACATTCCGGCGCAAAATGGTCAACGGGACGGTCAGGTGGACTTGTATTAGACACGACCAGCACTCCTCATCAGCCTGCACTGTTAAGCCAATCAGCGAAGCCACGATATATCAGGCTTTCGCCAGAATGACGGCGAAGTTGAGCGACACCTGCCGTGATATTCTAATCCCAATGCAGCGGCAGATTCGGGCGCTATATGACAGCAAAATTGCGGATAATCAGCAGGTCGCAGCGCTGCGAAAGGAAATATCAGATATCAAGGAGCAATGCCACCTTATGACGAAGCTGCAAACGCAGGGCGTACTGGATGCCGAATACTTCACTACACGCTCACAGGAGCTTGAAAGACAGCTCACAGCGCTCCAAAAGCAGCTTTACACAATGCTGAGCGATGATGACAGCGCACAGGCAGAAGAGCTGAACAGGCTGATTACCACAATTGAAAACGCAGATGCAGACTGTAGTTTCAACGAGGTGTTATTTGGGCAGATAGTCAGGCGGATATATGTGAGGCCTGAAACTGAGCTGGAATTCGAGCTTCCCGGCGGTGTGTCACTCTGCGAGAAAATAGAGCGAAAGAGGCGATAATATGAGGAAAAACCGAAACATTCCATTCGGTTATTCAATCGTGAACGGAAACATAACTATTAACCTGGAGGAAGCGGCGGCTGTGCGGCAAATCTTCACGCTCTACATCGCCGGAATGTCACTGAAAACCATCGCCGATCAGATGACAACGCCGTATATTCAGGGCAAAAACTGGAACAAGAACATGGTGTTCCGTGTGCTTGAAAATCAGCGGTACTTGGGTAATGACGGCTGTCCGAGAATCGTTTCTGACGAGGAATTCCATGCGGCAGCGGAGCTGAAAGTCACTCGCAGGACACGGGAGCCGACAAAGGATACCGAACCGCCCCAAACACCGCCGCCTGCTCATTTAACATACGAGGCTACTGACGAAATAATCCGTCTGACCGCGGAGATCAATCGCCGGATAAACGATCCGACAAAGGACAGAAATGCGACAGCGGAACTGATTTTGAAGTGCGCAAGGCTGAAATACTCTGTGATAAAGGAGGTAAGGTAATGGAACATCAGGTGATAGTCATTCCCGCAAAGCCCGCTTCGGAAATCCAACAGACCAAGCGGCTGAATGTCGCTGCATACTGCCGTGTTTCCACCGACGAGGAAGAACAGGAAACCAGTTACGAGGCGCAGATAAGCTACTACACGGAGAAAATCAACGGCAACCCTGAATGGAACATGGCGGGGATTTTCGCCGATGAGGGTATAACTGGCACTCAGGCTAAGAAACGCCCGGAATTCCTGCGCATGATACGGCTGTGCCGCAAGGGAAAAATCGACATCATTCTTACCAAGTCCCTATCCCGATTCGCCCGGAACACTGTGGACAGCCTGAATTACATACGAGAGCTGAAGCAGCTGAATATCGCGGTTATCTTTGAAAAAGAGAACATAAACACGCTGACCGCCGAGAGTGAAATGTTGACAACCATCATGAGCTGCTTCGCACAGGCGGAATCGGAATCTATCAGCAAGAATGTATCCTGGGGAATCCGTCAGGGCTTCAAGAACGGCAACGTCCCGATGCACTATAATACAATGCTGGGCTACCGCAAAGGAGCAGACGATCAGCCGGAAATCGTCCCGGAAGAAGCGGAGATCGTTAAGGATATTTTCGAAAACTACTTATCTGGAATGAGCCTTCAGCAGGTTGCGGACTCCCTTAATTCAAGAGGGCTGGTGACAAAGTACGGTAAGAAACCGTGGACAGGCGCAAACATTCAGCTTATACTCAAGAATGAGAAATACACTGGGGACGCTCTCCTGCAAAAGACCTACATTACCGACTGCATATCAAAGAAAACCCGCAAGAATGACGGCGCCCTGCCGATGTATCTGGTCAAAAACCACCATGAGGGAATTATTTCGCGGGAGCAGTTCAATCGGGTGCAGGAGGAAATGGCGCGGCGCAGCAGCAAGCGCCGTGTTGCTGATAAATACTGCAAGACCGAGCAGGGCAAGTACAGTGCCAAGTTTGCGCTCACTGAGCTGCTGATATGCGGCGAGTGTGATGCTCATTACCGTCGGGTAACTTGGACGGCAAAGGGATTCAAGGAGAGAAAGTGGCGGTGTATAAACCGCCTGCAATACGGCAAAAAGGTGTGCAAGTGTTCGCCAACGATTGATGAAGAATCGCTTCACAAAGCCATTATTGCGGCGATAAACGAATTCTGCGAGGTCAAAGGCGATGTTGCTGAGATACTCCGACAGAGCATGTCCGAGGTACTCGACCCGAACCGAAACGGCAGCGTCCTTACGGCGCAGCAGCGGCTCGATGAGCTGAGCCGGAACATGGACGAGCTGCTTCGTTTGGCTACTGTACCTGAAAGCAGCGCTTCGGCGATGGCGGATATACAGCGATTCAGCGAGGAAATGAAAGGTCTGCGGGAGTTCATTGAGGGCGAGAAAGCAAAGGTCACTTCCTCAGAAAAGGAAACCGAGCAGATGCGGGCAGTGCTGGAACGGCTGGAGCGGGAGGACTTCTCGCTGATGGAGTATGATGATGTCTTTGTGCGGCAGATCGTGGAGGAGGTTCGGATCGTGGATAAGCAGACGATTAGCATACGGTTTCTTGATGGGATGGAAGTAAGTCAGAGCGTTTGAATTATAACAAGCCACTTTCGGGAGAGGGTGGCTGTTTTTAATTTAACACATTTTGTGATAGATAAATAGCATCAAAATCATACATCTTGTAGTTTTTTCGGCAATATATATTGACAATTAAGATGAGCTGTGATATAATTAGATTATAAGAGCGATTTTGTTGTTTGCGTAGGATAATTGTATATAAAAATTTGAAAAATAGGATGGAGTTAATGGAAAGAATTATTGAATTAATAGGTATATTTCTCTCGGCAATCATATCCTTGGTTTTAGCAATGTTTGGGTTACCTTTAGAGATTTGGATTATTAGTGGTTTGGGGGTTTTGTTTTGTGGATTATATTGGTTTTATATTATGAAACTCGTAAGCTGAAAAAAGAAAATAACGAATTGCGTCAAACTATAAGAGATAAAAGCGCACAAATTAATAAAGTACAAGAGAGTAACTCTTTGATATGTTCAAATTTAAAAAAGCGTTCAACCACAGCTATTGTAGATTTTTTGAAGGAAGCAACACATGATTTTTATATTTCAGGGATAATTAATAACTCTGTAATAAATACATTTATTAACAACAATAAACTTTTAGAGGAATGTTGCAGGAAAGGGGTAAAAATACATATATTGTTTTATGTTAGTGATGATGAGGACTATTTTATTTGGTATTTAAAAATGCTGTACGGCAATGAGTATGCAGATGAAAAAATAAATATTGATAAAAATAATTATCTTAATTGTATAAAGACCATTAATGAATATAATGTTTTTACCTCACTTATTAAAAAGGATATATTACAAATACGACGACTTAATACACCTGCAACAACAGCTTTTATTGCTAGAGATATTGAAAGGCATGGAGGTAAAATACAATGTCAATTTTATCAATATAAATTGAATTCTCCAGATAGTCCAACTTACCAATTGGTTCCTTCGGATGAAATGTTTGCAACGATGAAAGATGTAATATTGGATATGTGGAATTCTGCATCAACAGACCTTTCAGTTGATTACATATAATGATGGTTAATGATTTTTTGCATATTTCAGGTGAATGATAAGGTTTGTGATTGTATGTTTTTTTGTTTAATCTATAGATGGTTTTTAATAGCATCTATAAATTGGTTTAAATAATTCCGAAAAAGTGTTGCTTGAACTATAAGGCTTTAAGTCAAATAATGTACAATTAGGAGACCAGCTATGAAAAGTCAATAGACAAAAGCGCCAAAAATTAAGCGACAAGTTTGGCAGGATTGAAAGGTGTATCAGAAGTCAAGAGCTTAAAAATAACTCTGGTGAGCTTATGAGCGACATGACCAAGAGCGCCGTAATGGTTAAGCCCCTGAGAGCGTTTAAGGTCGTAGTAGGCTTTGAAAGTAGTGTCGTTAAGGGTGAGCTGCCAAGCGGAATTGATAAGTACATATCGAAGCAAGGCAGAACCACGCTTGGACATACGGGTAGATTTAGCGGTAAACTGCCCGGATTGGCGAACAGTCGGGTCAAGACCGGCATAGGCGAGAAGCTTGCAGGGCTTTGAGAAGCGCTTAATATCACCGATTTCACCAAGAATGCAGGCGGCATTGACCGCACCGATACCGGGAACTGTCATAAGGACGGAATTTATGGATTCCATTGCTTCCTCAATGGCAGAATTCAGGTCTTTAATTTGCTGTTCCAATAGCTCAATCCGTGCAATGGTTTGGGCTATTTGAATGGATATATAAGGGTTCTTCACCCCGACTGAGGAGAGAGCCAGACTTTTTAGAGCTTCGGCTGTATCTTTTCCAAAGCGCCCATGCGAGGCTTTTGAGAGAAGAGTGCACAAAGTTGATGTGCGTAAGGCGGCGATCTCCTTGGGTGAAGAATACTTCTTAAGCAAAGCGTAGGAAGCAGCGATATGTATTCCTGATTTGAAAAACTTACCGAATTCCGGGAACACAAGATTGACATATCCTGCAAGCTGAATTTTCAGTCGCGCTTTGGATTTTTTGAGGTTCTGACGAAAACGGCAAAGCGTTCTCAGTTTCAGGGAATCAGCGTCACGCTGAGAATACAGTCGATAAGAATTGACCATGAGCGATTTGATAATCAGCATGGTATCGACCTTGTCTGTTTTGGTTTTGCGAATTGCAGTTTTGCGCAGAGTTGCTGTCTGAATAGGATTGATAACAGCGAGCCTGAAACCGGATTCGTAAAGAAAACAGATGAGGTTTTCGGAATAAATTCCGGTTGATTCCAGACCGATGAGCAGTTTGCTGCGGTCAAATTCCGACAGCTTTTTCAGCAGAAGGCAGAAGCCCTCGGCATTGTTCTGAAACGCAAACGGCTTTACCAGAACCGCTCCGGAATCGTCCGAAACGGCAGCATAATGCGTGTCTTTAGCAACATCAATTCCAACAAAAATCATAGTGATCACCTCGAAAAAAGTAGCACCGCTTGTCCACCTGATTTTATCCGCGTATCCTTGCGTGAAATGAAAAGTCACCTGAACGGGCTTTATCCAGCTATAAACATCTTGAATAAAATCGTGGCAATAAACTCCTAAAAACCGTCATGCGGCAGGATAAAATAAAAAGTCCACGGTGTTCAAGCTAATTATATCACATTTCGGCAGGTTCGCCGAAAATTTGAACAGTTCCTCTCGCTACGCTCGCTCCACTGTTCAAATTTTCCCTTGCTTCGGAGATGAGCGTAAATCTTATGAAAGGATATGATATGGGGCTTAACTATATCATACAAGGACAATTTATGAAATTAAGCGAATTGGCGAACTATAAGTCTAATAAAGACTATTTAGAATACATTAGTACTAACAGGTCCAATATTGTACCATTTGTAGGTGCTGGAATATCTAAAGGATGTGGTTTGTATACATGGAAAGAGTTACTTCATAAAATTGCCGAAGATTATTTTGAAAAAGAAGAGATTCTTGCATTAGAAAAAGAGGATTGTTTTACTTTTGCTGATGCAATTATTGAAGCTGTCGGAAGTTCAGACTACGTTATGCAAAGAATACGTCATATATTCGCTCAACGGGAAGCTTTGTATAATGAAATTCCTTATTTAATAACGTCAATGTTTTCACCGTTGGTTGTTACAACAAATTATGATAAGCTACTTGAAGCGGCATCGGCTAAGTCACCTCTTGGCGTTCTAGAGCCCTTACTTCCATGCCTAACTGGTCAAATGAATGAGGCAATTCTTTTAAATGAAAGACGGTTGCTAAAAATACATGGTTCAATTGAAGAAACGACCTCTTTTGTTTTTTCTACAGAACAATATATAACAGCATATGGTAAAAAAGGAAATAGAGAAAACAAATTTTTACCAAATTTTTTATACAGAATTTTTACGGCAAGAAAAGTGCTTTTTATGGGCTGTAGTTTAGAAAATGATCAAACAGTAGAAATTTTAGAAGAAAGTGTGAAAAACAATCCAGGAATATCACATTTTGCTATTTTACCATATTTTGCAGACAAATCAAAACAAATTAAGAGAAATAGAGAATTGTCTAAGCTACATATTAATCCCATTTTTTATCCGGAAGGAGATTACGAGGCAGTAAGTCAAATTTTGCACTTCATTTCATCTGATAATCACTTTATATCATCTGTAAGAAAATTCTTGTCAGATGTATTAATAAATAATACTCCAGAATGTCAAGTAATTTTAGCAATTTTAAGTAAGTGCTTTTACAAAACCTCTAGTGATTATCCTCAACTATTGGATATTGATAATATTAAATGTGATTTCATTAAGGATATATCAATTCATCAAGCAGATACAATTTTAAGTATTTGTAAAACTGCTTTTTCTGCTTACGTTAAGACTGGTTTTATTCTATGCGTAGAAGAAGTAATAACATGTTTTAATAATTACTTAGCAGAAGAATTATTAAAAGAAACAGATATTCAACAACTACTTCAAAAAAGATGGGGTATAGAACGCAATCTTACAAAGTCTTATGATAATACTGCGTGGATAGAATCTTTAAATAGCGTGGAACTGAACGAATTTGCTATTGATTTATTAGGGAAATTGCAGTATAAAAATGGTATGAGTTTCGTCGATGTTAAATACAATTATGATTTGGCAAAGTCCCTGGTTGAAATGGTAAAAGAAAAAATCGAACCGATAATTTATATAAAATTGCTTAATTCCATTGGGGCATTTGGTCATTATTTCAAAGACTTTAAGACTGCTATCTTATGTTTAGAAAAGGCAATCTGTTGTATTGATAATTTAGGCGATAAATGTAAAGAGGTGATGTTGTTAAAAGCCAAATGTTATGCTAATATTGCGATAACAAGTTCTCTTAGTAATAATGATTTGAGATTTGTGTTGGATGCTGCTGAAAAGGACATTGCTATAAAAAAAGATTATGGAGAATCTCCCGTTTATTTGTCTAGATCGTTAAATTTTTTTGCCACTGCTTTGAAAGAAATAGATCCGATAAAAGCCTACGAAATATATGTTGAAGCTCTTGAAATCAAGAAGAAACTTATTTTTTCTGCCAAAAACGATGAGCAAAAAAGAGAATTTACAGCGTCATGGGCAACAACTCTCTTTAATATTGGCTTATTAGCAAAGGATTTGGAATTATATGATATTGCATATAGAATTATAAGCGTTGCTAATCAATACCGTTTCAAAACTGTTGATTATTTTAATAGAGATTTTTGCAGTTCTATCAATGTTTATGCAGAACTTGAATTATTTGTTAGCCAAAGACATAATATCGAATGGCTAATGGAAGGCATAGAAACGCGGTGCAATTTGCCTGATGGGTTTTCGGGAACATTATCTCATACATGGTATGTTGTATCATATTATCACTTCTTGAAGCACGAGTACGATGTGGCACACAAATATGCCAATATGTCTTTAAGCGAAGCTAACAAAAAAGGTGCTTTGATTGATAACAGACAAATTGCTAAATCTCAACTTTTACTGGCAAGTATCAAATATTCATTAAATAGCCGTAGTGCTACTTCGACTAGTGAGCCAATTCAGATTGTCGAAAATGTTGTAAAGCGCACTTCAACTTTGTATGGCGAGAAGAGTTTCTATCTTATTTCAGCATATCGTCATTTAATTCATATGGTTGATGCATCTTCAGAAGCAACATATAGAAATAAATATAATGAACTTATAGATATATATCGTCTACAGGTTAGTGATATTGAAAATAAATTATCACAATTAATAAACAGCATAAAGTAGTGTAAGTGCTTATCGGTGGGTCTGAAAAAAGAACTGTGTAAATGCAAATAAACCCGAAAAACGTACCAATGCTAAAAACGCAGCAAAACCGGGCAACGCTGGAGAGAGCCCCGACTCAGCTGCAAGATATACGGTGAAGAGCAGCGGATATAATTCGCTGCTTGGTAATGTCAAGTTTTTTTCGCAAATTTCCCTATAGAATTTTAGCAACAGGCATAGGATGTCATTGTACGGAAGTATAATCCATACATTTTATGCATAGATAACGCTTAGAACCCCAGTCTTTTCCCGCAACATACCTGTGCCTTGCGCATACGAGCATCAAGGCGGAATTGCTGTCAGGAAAGGCTCCGACTACTCTTGTTCGGCGCCGTATTTCCGTATTCATTCGCTCAATGATATTATTGGTGCGTATCTTCAGCCAATGCTGAGACGGGAAATCCATGTATGTCAGCGTTTCTTCTACGCTTTTTCTTACCAGCTCCTTCAGTTCTGTAGGTTTGTCAATGATGTTGTACACGATAGTCAGAAAGAAATTCAACAGGAGATAACCAACCTAAAGGACGCATGGGACGGTTGTTAGAGCGCCGAAGATGAACTTTCAACTGCTGATTAAGGTCATCGCAGGAATAAAAGCTGTGGCAGGAATAGAATTTGTTGTGATCCTCGCGGTGGCTGCGTTCAACCTTGCCGTTGTGGCGAGGAGTATATGGCTTAATTAACTTGTGGCGAATACCAAGCTTCTCGGCAGTTGTCTGGAACAATGTTGGCTTATCCTTTAAGCCTTGAATAAAGCGCGTTGTGAACTCAGGACCGTTGTCGGTCTGAACGCATTCAACCTTAATTCCGCGCCGCTCATACCACTTAACGGCACGTTTTAGAAAATCAGCGGAAGAATAAGTGCTGTGTTCATTATAGCCATAGATGAAGCGAAACCTTGTAAATTCGTCTATTGCAGTGTACTGATAGAGCTTTTCTTCCTTATTGACAAGGCATCTCAAGGGGACAAATTTAACATCTATCTGTATTCTCTCGCCTGGATAAGTCATCTGCTCATACGGCTTGGGCTTATAGGTTGGCTTTGCTTCCGCAAGCTCCAGCAAAGCCAACCTTTTGAGAACTCGATAGAGGCTTTCGACCTGACGAGTGTAACCACGCTTGCGAAGCCTGTGCCACAGCTCGGTAAGACCGAGCTGTGGATTGCGCCGCTGCATATCTCTGATGAGCTTAAGCTCATCTGGAGTATGCTCGTTCGGGTGGTGCGGACGTTTTGAGCGTTCAGCAAGCGATTCAATAGTGCCATTCCACCTCGCTTTCCAAAAGTATATGTACGATCTGCTTTTGTTGTATTTGTGAGAAGCACGTTGCACTCCATATTTTTCACAATACTTCATTAGGGATTGACGAAACCGCATTTTCTGTGTTATACTTTTCATGAGAGATAGACCTTCTTTCACTTGAATTTTGTGTGGTAACTTTATTCTAGCAGATTTTGGTCTATCTCTCAATACTTTTTTCTAACTTTGTCCAATATCTATTGTAGCACTACACCGTGCTATTACAAAGGAAAGCGTGGCAACAAGCCCTATGATTTGGAACTTATGCTAGGATATATCTGATACAGAATTTATATGATCTCGCTGATGAAGCAACGGTAAACGAGGTCATTGACAGCCGAGCATTTTCAGATTTCTGTGGCGTGGAATCCAGTAATCAAATTCCCGACGGAGATACACTGGGACGTTTCCGTAATCTGCTCTTCAAAAACAATCTTCAAGACAAACTGTTCAAGCAGGTGGTTGAACTACTGACTGAGCATGGGCTGATTCTGAAAAAGGGAACAATCGTTGATTCTGCAATAATTTCTGCCCCGTCTTCAACCAAGAATGCGGATAGACAACGTGACACCGAAGCTCATCAGGTGAAAAAGGGCAACATATGGTACTTCGGCTATAAAGCCCATGCCAGTGTTGACGAATTCAGCGAACTGGTTCACACATTGAAAATAACCCCTGCGAATCAACATGATGTAACAATTACTGCTGAGCTTATGCACAGTGATGAAGAAAGGCTGCATGGCGACAGCGGTTATCTTGGTGCAAACAAGCGAGAAAATGCGATTTTGAAAAACCGCTCGGGGAAGAAAATCAAATTCATAATTAACCGTCGCCCTTCGCAAAGCAAGGAGTTATCACCAAGGGCAAAAGGACAGATCAAGCGTCGTGAACGAGAGAAGTCATCGGTAAGAGCAAAGGTTGAACACGTTTTTGCAGTAGTCAAGAAACAGCTACGATCTCGAAAGACACGCTATCGAGGTCTGCGAAAACAGACTGCAAAATTGAATATGATGTTTGCTCTGGCAAACTTGATTCTGGCTGACAGACCTTGTCTGGCTGCTTGATTCAGTGCGCCTCGGTGAAAATTTTAATCAGTGCACAGACATCTACTGCTTTTTCTCAGGCGGCGTGCGTGTTTATTGATAAATTATGCGGTGTTGCCTTAGATCTTGTAATGTTTTGGCAATAAATATTGACTTTTGGGATAGTTTGTGATAATATATAAGTTATAAGAGTTATTTAGTCGTTTGCTTAGCATAATTGTATTTTATCTTTATATAAGCCTAATTAATATAGTTTTTGTGGAGGAGTTATGGAAAATAACACTTTGTTTATAATTGGTAACGGCTTTGATATGTTTCATGGATTACCAACGAGCACTAATGACTTTTGCAATATTTTATCTAGTAAAAATGTTGATGGAGATGTTGAAAATGCTCTGGAAACTTTTATGAATTATGGAGTAGATTGGGGAGAATATGAAAACTCATTAAGCAAGTTAGATTTGAATGAAATAGAAGAGCAGCATCTCGCTATGCCTGATTATATGTCCGATCATGAGGGAGATAGAGATGGTACAATTTTCTATATGGAAAACTATTTATCGGATTTAAATTCAGTAATAAGGAATAGCCTATCTGAAATGGTGGAAAAAGCAAACGACCAATTAGTTGATACAAAAGCAAAAATAAAAAATGTTTTTAAGAAAAATGATGCGATTTTAAGTTTTAATTATACATCAACTTTGGAGAAACTGTATCGCATCGAAGGAGTTCCTATTTTACATATTCATGGTTATTATAATAAATGTGAGGAGTTATTATTTGGATACAGAGAAGGAAAAAATGCAGAGGAGTATAGAAATAAATATTTGGATCCAACAGATGATAGCAGAGATTATTATGTTGATGCACAACGCGAGCAAATTATCGGGTTTTATGAAAACTGGAGAAAGAATATTCAACTAAATGAGTTAGTTAATTTCTTATATAATCTTCATAATATAGATCAAATTTGCGTAATGGGTCACTCTATGTCATATGTTGACAGTGAATATATGGAGGTGGTTGAAAGAATTTTAAAGCCAACAAAATGGTATATTTCCCAATATAACGGATCTCCGAGCTTTGAGGAACTTGTTTCCTACTCATTCGGAAATAAGATCCAATTTTATTCGCTTAATAAATTGCATAAATTAAATGCTTGCGTTTTACCGCGATTCTGACATTGACAGATTCGCAACTATTAATTAAAAAAACAGTCGTGCAAAATGGATGTTTTTGGGAGGTTCATCTATGCATATTAGCAAAATTCATATTCAGAACTATAGAAATTATAACGATTTCACAATGGAGTTTCACAAAGGGTTAAATGTAATTATAGGTTCTAATAATTCTGGAAAAACAGGGCTGCTATATGCAATTAATCTTTTAAATTGTCCTTCCAATATTACAGTAGATGACTTCAACAAAAATAATCTTTTGAATTTTTCCAAACTTTATTGCAATGATGCCCCTGAAGTAGTTATTGAATACTATATTTCACACACAATTTCTGAAGATGATACAACTGATGAAAGCATTGTCCGTTTATTGCCTTTTCTTGGCATTGATGAATTTTATAAAAAACCTACAGAAGCAGATGGAAAAAGTGAGTATAATATATCTGCTAAAATCAAAGCAGTTTATTCTTTAGATGCAAAATTTTTGGGAGAATATAGAAAAGAAATTGCATTTATAAGTAATTTTGATGACTATTTTATTGTTTTAACTCGCTTTGTTAATAAACATTACTCTTGGTGCTATACTAACGGAATCAGCGACACAAAATCCGATCAAAAGTCCGCTACTAGTGTTTTTGATGTTAAGTTGATTGAAGCTGAAAGAACTAGTGAAGAAGTGCGCAAAGAAACTCGGCATGAGATAGACACTTTTACCAAGGATTCATCTCATGCAGCGGAAATAGATAAACTGAAAAAGGATATTTCTGCGGAATTGACGAAAATACTTAATCCCTCAATAGCAAAACTATCAAGTTTATTTGAAAATGAACACAATGAGATCGGGTTAGAAAAAGGTAATGTTGCCATTTCATCGGCTGTAAAAGCAAATATTTCTGTTGCAGATTCATATGTTACAGAGGTAAAAGATACAAAAAGCGGCTTTAATTTACCACTTACGCATAATGGCTTAGGTTATAATAATTTAATCAATATTTATATGTTGATTAAACTCTCTGAAATACAAAAAGGCAGAGATTTTAAAATTCTGTGTTTGGAAGAACCTGAAGCGCATTTACATCCTGCTATGCAGTATAAGCTTTTTAAGTATTTGTGTGATCTTGATAAAGCAAATAACTTAAATCAACAAATATTTGTATCGACCCATTCCAGTAATATTACTGCTGTTGCTGGAATAGATAATATGTTCATGCTTGAATATAATCGTTCACTCACGCCGCCAGACTGCGCTCAGCAGAGTCTAAAAAAGCAATTTGAGGATGTTAACGGCGAAAGTGTTAAGGCAGATGCGAAATCCCACCTAACTAAATTCTTAGATGTTACGCGTTCTGATATGCTATTTGCAAATAAGGTAATATTGGTTGAAGGGATCGCCGAAAAACTCTTCATGCCTTTGTTTATGGAGGCTTGTAATTGTCCGTATGATGACGAACATATTTCCATAGTTGAAATCGGAGGAAAACATTTCGAACATTTTGTAGAATTATTCAATGGTAACAGAGTTTGCAAAAAGGTTTTATGCATTACAGACCGTGATTTTAGATGGATAGATGAAGACGGTAGTTTTAAAAGCTTCACAGATTATACCGAAGAGGTTACATCTCATATATCCAAATTGAAAACCCGGTTCAAAATAGATAATTTTTACATTACTACTCAAATGGTTGGTGGACGAACTTTTGAAGATGAATTTTTTTTATCAAATATGGAAACAGGTTTGTCCGGTGATTTCCTTAAGAAGGTTCTTTGTGATAACCTTAATGAGGTTTTTGATAGATATGGATTTTGTCTTTCTGAGTGGGAAGCACACCAAAGTGATATTGATGGACGGTCTATAAAAGTAATTAAAAAATATCTTGACGCTTATCACAATCGAAAAGACAAAAGCACGGAAAAAGTCCAGGATTATGAAAAAATAGTTTTTGCGGAATTGTTTTTACATTATGCAAAAGACAGAAAGGGCGATATTGCTTTGCAAATCTTGACAGATGATAAAATGCTTGATAATAAGCAAAAAACAAAGATTTCAGTTCCTAAGTATATTCGGGAGGGATTAGAATGGCTAATGAAATAACCTCTGGTACTATTCTTACTGAGGATCAATTGACAAATCACATAAAAGTATATGCCGGCCCAGGTGCTGGAAAAACACATTTTCTTGTTGAGAATGTAAAAAACATTGTCACATCAAACCCTTTGATAACCCGCAGTAAAACCCGAAAAGTGCTGTGTATTACATATACAAATGCTGCCGTTGATGAAATTATCAGAAGATTAGAAAGATACACTGATTATGTAGAAGCTCATACGATCCACGGATTTATTATTGAGAATATAATCATGCCTTTTCAACAGGATCTTATTGCCATAATGAAATCTGACTTTAATGTATCTGTTAATCCAAAGGGAAAAATCTCATCACAAATTGAAGGGGTGGGTATTTTACATGGTATTGATAAAGAGGAACTCTTTCGGTTTATTAAAAACACCAATCCAAAGGAATTTGAGAATGATGAATTTGGATATAGTAAGATGACGATGGGAAAAGTTGACGTTGACAATGAAGCATTTGTTAATTCAGTTATTAATGGTGAGGAGCGCGTATATCGTATCAAACCGTCTGGCAAAATAAAATCGGAACATCTTCTTCCGTTAAAAAAATATATGTGGTCAATTATAAGGAAGCTGACTCATAATGAAATACTGTATTTTGGATATAGAATTCTTGAACATAATCCCATCGCCTTATATACGCTACGGGTGAAGTTTCCTTTTATCTTTGTTGATGAGTTTCAAGATACCAATCCCCTTCAGACGCTACTTATAAAAATGATTGGTCAAAAATCTTCCGTGATAGGTGTTGTAGGAGATGTTGCACAGTCAATTTATAGTTTTCAAGGGGCAAGACCATCAGATTTCAATAATTTTAAAATAGATGATGAAAATGTTGCTGATTATGTAATCAACGACAATAGGCGCTCATCAAGAAATATAATTAATTTTTGCAACTTTTTGAGACAATCAGATATTAATGTCGTTCAGAAGAGTGCCCGCATTTATAAAAATGAAGAATCGAAAAATCAAACAGAATCTAAGAAAATACACTTTCTAATTGGTGATACACCTAAAATAAGGAAAACTATCGCTGAGGTAATTTTAAGTGGCGGAGTTGTATTAACCCGTGCCTGGGTGGCAGCTTTTAACTACATGGAAGGAATCAGCACAGAACAGACAAATTTGTTGAAAAAAATATATAATAGTTATTTTAACTCTCCCATTAAGCTGAGAGATGACATTGTCGAACACAACACTGTAACCTGGGTTAGAGCATTTCGTTTTATATTTAGCCTGTGGAAAAGCCATTCTTCCGGTTCTTTCATTGATGTGATTTGTGCACTGAAGCAGGTAAGTAATATTGATATAACTAAAATAACGCCCAAAATTATTTTTCAACTAGACAAATTGGCATCAGATGTGTTTAGTAATATTGATTCAAACTGTCATACTTGTGAAATCATAAATATGTTCAATGAAAAGATCACTGAAGATGCCTATTCAGATTTAATTATTTATTTGGGCGATTATGAATTTGCTGTACAAATATTTAATGATCAGGATCGAGTAGAATTGATAGAAGCTGTTTCTAAGCTTGAATGGAATACATCTTATAAATTGTTTACAGAAGTTTTTTCTGAAAACAGCAGGTATATGACGGTGCATCAGTCTAAGGGTCTGGAATGGGATAAAGTAATAGTTAGTGTAACACCTAATAGTTATGATAAAATTACAATTGACAAGGTATTCTCCAATCCCACTTTGCTTGAAGAAAATTCTGAAAGTGAATTTGTACGTATGTACTATGTAGCTTGTAGCAGAGCAAAGGATGACCTTTACATTCACGTTGAATCAGGCTGTTTACGGGAGCTGATTGATAATGTCCTGTCAAAATTTATAGAGACTTCTGAACTTCCCATTGAATACGAATTTATTTGATTTCGTGAATCGCCTGTTGGGACCTGAACCCTAGTGTCCAATTTGATCTTCTGGGGTTCCGCAAACATTATGAGATTAAGCGTGTCATCTTATGCATTTTGGACACCAATACTTTAAAATCCACATGAGTATCCAAGTCTATTTGTATAGTCAAGTGCCTTGACACGTAGTACGTGCGTTGAGGCACTTTTCTTTTTCTGTTTTTCCCCCAGCGTTAAAATCTATTTCGTATAGCATAGACACTTGAGGACGGTCCTTTGGACCGTCCTCTTCTGCGTTTTCCCTCCCAAAATTTTCCGAG
>UMHM01075640.1_pt1 | contig 17290 bp, 12 predicted proteins | sample 1965501 | NCBI WGS metagenome assembly UMHM01 (sample SAMEA4836095, study PRJEB28245) | human gut metagenome | biome: gut microbiome; material: fecal sample | place: Denmark | collected 2008
TCCGCAGCGCAGCAAAGTGAATATGGGGGAATTCCCGAGTGGCAGATTTCACCTTGTGTTGGTACTTTTCTGCCACGTGCGTGGATTTCTCCACTCCGCTGGCGCTAAAGGCCTGAATGACATGACGGGGGGCGTTTTTTGTATTATCGGAAATAGTTCCGTCCTTTCACGTGCGGAACGGCACATAGGCCGTTCCCTACGGTTTCGCTGGGAGGGGCACGTTTTCAACCGTGGGATTCTAAGGGTGGACGTTGATCATATGGGGCGTTTGTACGGATTCGCATACGGGTTCTGCAATATTTCACGCCCCCCGCTGCCGCATCGGTCAGGGCTACGCCCTGCAGCTTCCCGGTCGGGGAAGCCAAGCCCGGTGGGCGGGCTTGGCTACGTCTTTTGGACTCTATTTTTCTCCCACTGCCACAGAATCAGAAAACCGATGCCCGCAGCGATCCAGGAGGAGATATAGATATCGATGATACATTCCATGGTATGCTGTCTGGGCAGCACCAGCAGGATCCCCAGCACCCGCAGAAGGCAGATGGACAAAAGGGTCAGGATCATGGGCCTGACCGTATCACCCGTTCCGCAGCATGCGCCGGAAAAGCTTTCCGCCAAAGCATAAAACAGGAAAAATGGGGCCATTCGCCGCATAAAAGCAACCGCCTGGGGTACGACTGCCGCCGCATCCTGCACGGGAACAAACAGACCGCCCAGCGGGGCCGTCAGGAAATACAGACCAAGGCTTACCGTCCCCACTGCGGCCACGGACATGGCCGCACCGATCCGATTGCCTTTACAGACCCTGTCCCAACGTCCCGCCCCCATATTCTGGGCGGTATAGGTCGTCAGTGCCGGCCCCATGGCATCCGCCAGGAGCCAGATCAGCATATCCAGCTTGTCGCAGACGCCCCAGGCCGCAATGGTGTCTGTTCCCATCGTGTTCACCGCTGCCTGCACAATGGAATTGGCCACCGGGAACAGCACCGATTGCAGTGCCAGCGGAATGCCGGTCCGTACCATGGCCCACAGGTGTTCCAGCCACCGCCGGAGCCGCCGTGCGCCGATCCTTTGCGGCAGTTTTTTCCCTGCCATCCACAGTGCCATTGCCGCACTGACCATCTGGGCAAAAACCGTTGCGATCGCCGCACCTGCGGTTCCCATCCCCAGCCCGCCCACCAGCAGAATGTCTCCCACAATGTTGATAATCGAACTGACCAGCAGAATATACAGGGGACTTTTGGAATTTCCAAAGGCACGCAGGACACCGGAGGCCATGTTGTATAAAATCATGGCCCAAATGCCCCCGAAATAAATTCTCGTATATTCCAGGGTCTGAGCATAAATATCCTCCGGGACCTGCATGAATTGCAAAAGCACAGGTGTCAGCAGAACACCTCCTACTGCGCACAGGATCCCAAGTACCACCGCCAAGGCTCCGGCTGAGAGCATGCAGGAGCGCACTCCGTCCCGGTTCTCCGCACCAAAGTGCCGGGAAATCAGGATGGTCGCCCCGGCAGCAAGGCCGTTCATAAAATTGATGGGAAACCGAAAGAGCGTATGCACGGAATCAATGGCCGCCAGTGCGGTCTTCCCGGCAATGCGCCCAACGATCACCGCATCCGCCGTCACATACAGCTGCTGCACCAGGCTGCTGAGCATCAGCGGCACCACAAAGGCCAGCAGGGCAGAACCGATGGGGCCGGAAATCAGGCTTTCGTTTCTTTTCACGCCATCCTACCTTTCCTCAGGAAACAGATGACAGGCCACGCCGTGTTCTTTGGACAGCCAGCGCATTTCCGGTTTTTCCTGGGCGCACTTTTCAAAGCATTGGCTGCAACGATCCCGAAATGGGCAGCCCGCCGGAATATCCAGGGGGCTGGGTGGCTCCGAGTCAATAACCGTAATAGGCTTCCTCGGGTCCGTATCCAGGTCCAGGACTGCATCAATGAGTGTACGGGTATAGGGGTGCCGGGCCTGAGTGCGCAAATTCTCCCCAGGTAAAATCTCCACCACCCTGCCCAGATACATGACCGCCACCTGATGGGCCACGCTCTGCACCAAAGCAATGTCATGGCAGATAAAGCCTATGGTAAGGCCCTGCTCTCTCTGAAGTTTAACGATCAGTTCGATTATATTTTTCTGTACGGATACATCCAATGCTGCCGTTGCCTCATCCAAAATCAGGATCTCAGGCTGGAGGGCCAACGCCCGGGCAATTGCTACCCGCTGCCGCTGACCGCCGCTCATGCTGTGAGGGTAACGGTCTTCAAAATCTCCGGGCAGCTCCACCATTTCCAGGAGGTTGCGGCATACCGCTGCCCTTTCCTTTGGGGCGATCAGGCCAAAATTCAGCAAAGGCTCACAGACAATATCCCGCACCCTCATTTTGGGATTGAACGATGCGCCGGGATCCTGAAAAACCATCTGAATGTGCCGCCGTGTCTGCCGTAGCTTCTCTCCCCGAAGGGCCGTAATATCCTGGCCCCGATACAGGATCTGCCCGCTGTCCGGCCGGTCCAACGCTACCAGGAATCGCATAAATGTGCTTTTGCCGCAGCCGGATTCCCCTACAAGACCCAGCGTTTTTCCCTTTACCAGATGCAATGAGACATCCTCATTTGCCCGCAGCCATCGGCCGTCAGAAGCGGGATAGCTTTTGCAAACATGCAGGGCCTCCATGATCACTTCCGGCTCAGACATAACGCACACCTCCCAACGTCGGAACGGATTCCAGCAGACTTCTTGTATAGGCATTGGTAGAAGATTGGAGAATGGTGTCCCGGTTCCCCGCCTCCTCGATGCGCCCATGGCGCATCACCAGAATACGGTCTGACAAATAGGCGGCAACGCCCAGATTATGGGTGACCAGCAGGATTGCCGTTCCATAATCCCTGCGCAGTCTGGCCATCTCCCCGACGATCTGGGCCTGGGTCGTCACATCCAGCGCAGAGGTGGGTTCATCCGCCAGCAGCAGCTTCGGCTCATAGCTCATGGCCATGGCAATGCCCACCCGCTGCTGCATACCGCCGGAGAGCTGAAAGGGATAGGAGCACATGATATTTTCAGGGCTTGGCAGTCGCATTCTGGCAAGCATTTGGGTTCCTTTTTTCCAGGCTTCTTTTTTTGTCAGTTTCTCATGGGTTCGCAGATACTCCGCAAAAACGGTACCGATTTTGCGGGTAGGATTCATCATGGCCCCGCTGTCCTGAAAAATCATGGAAATCTCCCGCCCTCGGACGGTGCGCCACTGCTCCGGGGTAATATCCAGAAGATCCTTTCCGTCAAATACAATATTCCCCTGGGTAACAGCACCGCCTCCCGGCAACAGCCCCAGGATCCCACGGATCACGCTGGTTTTCCCGCTGCCGCTCTCGCCCACCAGACTGACGATCTCACCAGGCTCCATATGCAAAGAAAAATCCTCCACAGCCTGAGTTTCCCCATAGGCGATGGTAACATGGTCCAGTTCCAGCATTTTTCTACGCCTCCTTGGGGTCAAGAATATCCCGCACGGAATCTCCCAGCATGTTAAAAACCGTAACGACCAGGAAAATGGCCAATCCCGGGAAGATCATCATCCAGGGTGCGGACTGCATACAGGCACGGCCTTCGTTGAGCATATAGCCCCATTCCGGCGCGGGGGGCCTGGTACCGAAGCCCAGAAACGACAGTGCCGCCAGTTCCAGCATCATGCCGCCAATATCTGTAGTGGCCGTAATGATCAGCGTGGGCAGGGCGTTGGGAAGCATATAAGAAAAAAGCATATGCTTTGTTTTGGAGCCTGTCACAATGGCCGCTGACACATAATCCCGGTCCCGGATCTTCAAAACCAGGCTTCTGGAAAGTCTTGCGTACTTGGTCCAGTTGACCAGGACAATGGCGATGATCGCATTCCGGCTGCCCGCCCCCATAATTCCGGCAACAGCCAGAGCCAGCACCAGGCCGGGAAAGGCCAGCATCATATCCGCAATGCGCATGATCACCCCATCGACCCAGCCCCCAAAATATCCGGCCGTCACGCCTGCCGCAGTGCCAACCAGGAAAATCAGAGCGACCACACCAAAGGTCGCACTGAGAGAAGCCCTTGCTCCGTAAATGATCCGGGTGAAAATATCCCGGCCCATTTTATCGGTGCCAAAAATATGCGCCCGGCTGGGTGCCTCCAGGGCCTCCGTCAGAGAACCGTTCAGGGGATCTGCACCGCCGGTCACCACCGGGGCAAATATCGCCCCCAGGATGATCAGCAGAGCCAGAATCAGGAAAAATGTAAACTGCTTATGGGCAAGGAAGAAATTTTTCTTTTTCATCGTATCTGCTCCTTTGCCCGCATTCTGGGGTCTACGGCCCCATAGGAGGCATCTACCAGAAGATTGATGACCATGTAAATCAGTGCCAGCCAGAGAACGTACCCCTGAATCAGATTATAGTCGCTGGAAGTGATGGCCGAAACCGCCAGATTTCCCAATCCGGGATAGGAAAAAATCACTTCTACCACACTGGTACCACCAAGCAGACTGCCAACGGACAGTCCAAACATGGTGATAAGCGGCAGCAGCGCATTGGGGAACACGTTTCTCCACAAAATCACGGATTCCCGAACGCCCCTGGCCCTGGCCCCCACCACATAGTCCTGGTTCATCTCTTCCAGAACCGCCGTGCGGACCTGCCTGGTATATTTAGAGGACATGGCAAGGGCCAGTGTCAGCGCAGGCAGAAAAATACTGCGCAGATCCCCGGCAGAACTGATGACGGGAAAGACATTTATATGAACGCAGAACGCCAGCATCAGCAGCAGGCCCACCCAGAAATTCGGCATGGCACAGCCTACAAAGGTCAGCCCCCGTACCAGATAATCGATCCACCGATCCTTATAAACTGCGGACAGCATACCAAGAGGCACTGCCAGAAGCAGCATCAGGCCCATGGAAAGCAGGGTCAGCTTCACCGTAGGCCAAAGCCGCCCCAGAAGCAGTTCCGTCACCGGCTTGTTCAGCGTATAGGATTTTCCGAAGTCTCCCCGCAGACAGTTCCGCAGCCAGCGGAGATACTGGGTCGGCAGCGGATCGTTGAGGCCAAGTTCTTCCCTGGTTTCCGCCACCAGTTCCTCCGTGGGCATGATCCCTGCGGCAGTATACATATTGCGCACAGGGTCTCCTGGAGACAGATAGGTCAGCAAAAAAGTCACAAAGCTGATACCCACCAGCACCACCAGGATCTGCGCCAGCCGAAGGGCCAGTTTTTTCTTCTTCAAGGCCGATTCTCCTCTCTTTATACACAGCCGAGGCTTTGGCCCCGGCTGTGCGAGAAACGTTTTTCTTTAGGCAGGTACGATTTCTGTGGTCAGCCAGTAGTAGTCCGCCGTATGGATATGGGCGAAGCCCACGTTTTTGGAGTAGATCATGGAGGAATTGTAGTAGCCGTCCACAATGACCAGGGCGTCGTCGATGACGATCTGCTGCATCTGCCGGATCAGGTCTGCCCGCTTTTCAGTGTCCATCTCACCCTTGAGCTGCTCATAGAGGGCATCGTATTCGGGGTTGCTGTAGCCGCAGTAGGTACCGTCTGTGGTCCAGTTTGCCATATACTCAAAGGGATCGCCGGTGCCCACTGTGGTCCAGTTGTTATTATTGAGATCGTACTCGCCCGCCGCCAGCTTGCTCCACTGATCGTCCGAGCTGCCGAAATCCGCGGTGCAGGCAATGCCGATTTCCGCCAGATACTGCATATGCGCATTGGAAAAATCATTGAGCATCCGGTTTTCATAGGAAACATAGCGTAGGTCGATTTTCTTTCCGTCCAGTTCCCGGAAACCGTCGCCATCGGAGTCCACGATGCCCGCATCGTCCAGCAGTTTCTTTGCCCCCTCAGGGTCATACTTATAGGGGTTTACCAGCTTGTCATAGCCATAGCTCAGTGTGGAGGGCAGGACAGAGAAGCCGGCAGTGTACAGCCCGCCAATGGTCTTGGAGGAGCAGATGGTATCATTGTCAATGCCCATGAGAATGGCCTGCCGGAGGGTCTTGTTGCCCAGAACACCGTTCAGGTTCATCCAGCTGAAACCGCAGCGTACACCGGAGGCAATGTCCACCGTGTAATTGGCGTCCTGCTGGAAGTTCTGGATGTCCGAAACATTGGTGATGTTCTCCACCAGGTCCACCTGGCCGCTCTGCAGTGCCATGGTCTTGGCAGAGGCATCGCCCATAAAGAGAATATGGATCTTGTCATAGGGTACTTTTTCCCGATAGTTGGGGTTGGCTTTCATATCGTAACCCACACCCACGCCGTTGAATTTGTCGATCATATAGGGACCGGTACCGATGGCACCGTTGTCAAAATCCTTTGTATGCTCCACATCCAGGATCGCCATCACCGGATAGGCCAGCTGGCCGGGCAAATTGGCATAGGGCTTGGAGGTCACGATGGTAACGGTATTGGCGGCATCATCGGCAGTCACCTCCGCCTCATATTCCAGGTATTTCTGAGGCTTGGCAGAACCGCCGGGACCCACCTCTTTTAGGTAATCAAAATAGGCCTTTACGCTGGAGGGAGTAAGGGGGCAGCCATCGGAAAATTTGATGTCCTTTTTCAGGGTAATGACCCACTGGGTGTGTTCGTCATTGACCGTATAGCTCTCCGCCAGCCATGGCTCCACATTCATATTGTCGTCAAATCGAAACAGTGCTTCACTGATGCCATAGCGCATACAGTTCCAGGAGGAACTGATGGCCATAGCCGTGTTGACGGACCCGTCATCATACATCTGACAGCCGAAGTTCAGTACCTTTTGGGATGTCTCCTCTTTGGCATCCTCCTGCTTCCCGGCGCAGCCGGAGAGCAGTAATGCAGCGCACAGGAGCAACGCCATCCATGTTTTCCGATGTTTCATACCTTATCATCCTTTCATAACTTGTTCCCAAAATACGGCGCAAAAAAAAGCCGGACTTCCGTCCGACTAAAAAAACATACGCAAAGGAGACAGCGCCCAAAATGGCAACAGCTACATTTTGCAGAATGATCCCTGTCCGACGCAAGTGCATTCTCAAAAATAAGCAGGTCTCCTGACTTAAGTTACGTCCGCAGCGCCTTCCCAAAAAATCAGTGGCATCATGCTGCATCCTGGCTATCACAGTGACGGGATCGTCCCGGAATCACACCGGCTTCCCTTTTCATCGGGCAAACGCCCGAACTTATTTTCAGCGGCCAAAAGGCCGACTTTGTGAACTTTTCATTATTATTGCATAACATATTCGTCCTGTCAACAAAATAATGATAGAATTAAATACATTTTTATTTGAAAATGTCAAAACCCAGAAAGCAGACCCCAACGATATGAAAAAGTCCGGATTTTTCATGTACGGGTAAGACTACAGGACTCGATGGCCGCTTTGCCCCCGGCAAAGCGTATGGTTGCCACCAGTTTTTGAACTGGTGGCCGCAAGATGCCACTGGCTTCTTGCATTTAGATGGGTTCGAGTCCCGTAGTCTCCACCAAACATAAGAAATCCGAACTTCTTCCCTGTTGGGGATGGGTTCGGGTTTTTGTTAATATCAGGGATATGTCCCATTAAATACCGATTTTAAATCCAGACGGCGTAACCCAAGCAAACAAGTTTTTGACCAAAGTGCCCCCCAAAATGATTCCAAATAGCAAATCGTACTATTCCAAGAAACACCTAAAAGTTAGAATCATAACCACCGGCACGGCCGGTGGTTATGATTGCTTTGCTGCCGGTTTATTGGAGCTTCAGAAAGTCGCTGCAGTTGACATACGTTCCGTTTTTCAGCTGAACAGTGAGCGTTTCGGAGTCACTCAGTCTCAGCGTGGTGATATCGTGGAACAGCGTGCCCTGCGAGGTAACAGTTGCATAATCGTACAGCCGCTCGCCCCACGGCGCCAGTGCAGTGAGCGTCATGGCTCCGTCCTTCCCGATTTTCCAGATCCGGTGCGCCTCCGGCGAGAAGTAATAAAGGTCGCTTCCATTCGCAAACAGCGTCATACGGTGGCCGTCTGATGCATCGTCAGGCAGCACCAGCACCGTCTCACGCAGCTCCGGCTGCAGCAGGCTGAACCGGACAATCGACATGGGCAGGTCCTTTCCGCCTTCGAGCGCGTAGCCGGTTGCGCCGTCGAAGGCAACCTCGTCCATGTAAAAATCGTCAAGGTCCACCGCGCGTCCCTTCGCGCCGGTTTCCAGATCGATGGACCAGAGCGGATAGTTATAGAACAAATGACCGTTCGACACGTAGGTGTTGTCGCCGAACAGGAAATACGCCTTGCCGCCGAAGAGATAGAATTTGTCCATATAGAGCTCCTGATCGAAGGTAATGCCATCCATCAGATTGTGGAATTTGCCGTTTTCCAGATAGCCGAAGCGGTAGCGCCACTGGTCGGGGAAATTGGGGTCTCCGGCGTAGTTTTCCAGCAGATAGATTTTGCCGCCGTAGAGCTGGAAGGTGTCGATTTTGCCTTTGGCGATGTAGACGGTTTTGAGCTGATTGGTTGCGGGCGAGTAATGCAGCAGCTTTTCCCAGTTCAGGAAGTAGAACGAGCCGTCCGTATCGAGCCAGAGGTTGTCCGGAATCTGGTCTGCGGTGAAGACGGTCTCTGTGCTGCCGTCCGCCTTCCGCGCCAGAACGCCGATACGGCGCGTTTCGTCGGGTTCCTGATCGTTGCGGAAGGGGAAGTAGACGACACTGTCGGATTCGATGGCAAGGCTTCCCTGTATGTAGTTGCCCATCTGACTGGACATGACCGGATGGACGCGGTTGTCGTGCCCGATGCGCTGCCCGGGAAGCAGCAGGCGGGCGACAATGACGGCAATCTCCGCGCGCGTGGCAGAGCCCTTGGGGTCGAATTTGCCGCCATTTTTGCCGGTAAAGACGCCCGCGGCGTACATCAGCCGGACCGCGCTGCGAAATTCCTCGTCCACGGCGGCAAGGTCCGGAATGGCGCTGTCGTTGATGGCAGGCAGCGACTGCGCGGACAGAACGTTTGCAAACAGTCCTGCCAGCTCCTGCCGGGTGATGGTTCTGGAGGAAACAGCGGCGCCCTCCGGGCAGGTGGATGGCAGAAGCTCTGCCTTTGCGGCGTAGGAAACATACGGTTCGTACCATGCGCCATCCGAAGCGGAGATTTCCACGCCGGTACAGGCGGCGTGAATCCGCGCGGCGATGGTGATTGCCTGCGCCCAGGAAATCGTTTGGGTCGGGGCAAAGGTTTTTGCGCCGGTGCCGGTCATGATGCCGCGGCGGTAGACCGCCTGTACGCCAGCTTCATACCAGCTGCCTGCCGGAACATCGGAAAATGCTGCCGCGTCGTTCGCTGTACGCTGAAAAGCGTCCAGCTCGCCTGCGGCAAGCGCGGGAACGGACAGGGCAATGCACAAAAGCAGCGAAATGATCACAAGAGATGTTCTGCGCATGAGGAATGCCTCCTTCTTTCACATGGACCGGCGTTTTGCCGGTGCTTCTATCAGATGGTCGGTATATCTGACAGGATATATTTGTATGATACACCGGATCTTGTCAATTGTAAAGACAAGGAAAAAGAAGAAACGGGTAGTTGACAGCTGTTAGCTTTTATGATATGCTCGGAACATAACAAACGTTAACTACGGAGGAAACGCATATGGCGCAGATTCGCCTATCGGACGGGGAGTGGAAGCTGATGAAAACGCTCTGGGAGAAACAGCCGCGGACGCTGGCGGAGCTGGTCTCGGCGCTGGACAAGGATACCGGCTGGAGCCGGGCAACGATCTTTATGATGCTCAAGAGACTCATTGCCAAGGGCGCGGTCACGATGGATAGCAGCGGGAAATTTCAGAAATACAGCGCGGCAATCACCTATGCCGATGTCGAGCCCGAGGAGACGGAGTCATTTTTATCGAAGGTCTATGGCGGGAGCGTCGGGATGATGGTCTCAAATCTTGTGGACCGCGGCGCGCTCAGTGAGCGAGACATTCAGGAGCTTCGCGCCATTCTGGACGCGGCAGAACCGCGGGAGGACTGATATGCTGCGGGACATTCTGACGCTCTCGGCGCTGATTCTGGCTGTGCTGCTGGTGCGGGCAGCGTTCAAAAACCGCGTGCCGAAGCGGATGATCTATTGCCTCTGGCTGGTGGTTCTTCTGAAGCTCTGCCTGCCGGGGACGCTGTTTTCGCTGCCGGTTCTTCCGGCGGCGGAAGGAACTGCGCCTGTGCAGACTGTGCAGACCACGCCGGTGGTTTCAACTGCGTCGACAATTCCAGCGCCGTCGACGACCACTGTACAGCCCACGGCTCCGGTTCAAACAACGACGCAGCCGGAACAGACCGCAACGCAGCCGGAAACGAAGCCAGAGACACAGCCTATGACGCCTGCCGTGCAGGAGACGGCAAAACCGGCGGCAAAGCCTTTGACCACGGCGCGGATTTTGCAAATCGTCTGGTTCAGCGGCAGCGCGCTGCTCGGGCTCTGGCTGTTTGGTACATGGCTGACGTTTACGATTCGGCTCCACAAAGATAAGAAATTCCTCGGAAAACGGGGAAGGACGAACATTTACGTCTCCAGACGTATCAAATCGCCCTGTTTAGCCGGTCTCATTCCGGCGGTCTACCTGACGGAAGACGTACTGCGCAGTGACACGACCGAGCTGATCGTGCGCCACGAACTGACGCACCTGCGCCATCTGGACTTTCTGTGGTCATTCTGCCGGACGCTGGCTGTGATCGTCTACTGGTGGAATCCGCTCGTCTGGCTGGCGGCGATTATCTCGAAGCGCGACGCAGAGCTTGCGTGCGATGAAGCCGTTGCGGCGGGGTTGCAGCCCGAGCAGCGCATCGCCTACGCACGGGCGATTCTCGCGCAGGCGCCGCGCAAAAAAGCCGCTTTGAGTCTGGCGGGTCCTCCGGTCAAGGAGCGGATTTTGTTCCTGACAAAAAAGCAGAAAACAAGCGTCCTTTGCATTGTTCTGGCGCTGGCGCTCACCATAAGCGCGACCGGCTGCTCGTTTGCAGAGCTCACGCGCCGGAAAACGAACGCGCCTGCATCCTCCACGGAAGAAGCGCAGCCGAAAACGGAGCCGCAAGCCGAAACAGCGCCGGAACCGGTCGCAGAAAAGGCGCAGCCGGAGCGCACATCGCTGGAAGAAGAACTTCCGGTCGACGAGGTCGCGCGGGCAGAGTGGTTCGACTTTGCGGACCGGTGGCGGCTGGATTATCTGCCGGTCTTTTCGCGCGGCGCGGCACCTGCATCGACATCGGAATATCTGATGTGGGTCTTTTCGCGGAATATGGACGCGCTGAAGGAACAGGGCAGCATGACAAAGGAGTATGTTGAGACGCAGATCAAAACGCATTTTGAGCTTGGAAACTTGATGCATGAAGGGCTTTCAAAGGTATGGGATTATGACGGCGAGGTTTATGCAGCGGTTTCAGGTGGCGTAAATGACCGACCACTTACACGGCTCGACAGCGTCTTGACGGCAAATATCGGCGGAAAGCAGATTTACTATGTGCAGTACAGCCGGATGGGGAACGGCAATCTGCTCGATGATGTGCAGTGGAATCGGTACCGCGATGAAATTATTAGCGGCGAGACACAGGACCTGTCTGGGCTTCGGGAGGACACGCTCAGCTTTTATATGCAGGACGGCGAGCCGGTTTTTCTGAGCCATACGGAGCTGAACATCGAAGAGCCGCCCTTCACGCCGCTTCCGAACGACGGAACATATGATGTGACGCAGCCCTTGCAGGAATGGGAGCTGACGCGCACGAACGGCGTGCAGACCGGTATGACGCAGGCGCAGGTGGAAGAAATCACAGGTCCTCTTACAACCGATCAATACGGCTATTGGCTTCTGGACAGCCAGAATGTTTCCTATAGCTTCGGGCAGAACGGTTACCAGACGCCGCAGCTGATGGAAATGAACTGGAGCGCCGATGTGCGCAACGATGAGCTTTTCTATGTGACGGCGCAGGATACGCCCGCCTTCCGCGGTATTTGCCTCGGCGATACGATCGACGAGGTGCTGGATAAATTCCCGTGCGTGGACCGGGAACTGAAACAATGGGCGGAGCAGTATGTCTACGGCGAGGCGGGCACAGACAATTACGCAGAGCTGAGCTTTGTTGCAGACAGCTTCTATTCGCTGTCGTTCTTCCTGCATGGGCAGCGCCGCGCGACCATCGACTTTTCCCGCGTGCAGCAGCGTGTGTTTGAAATCACAATTTCTGCCGAAGAAAACTTGAAGGACACCAATCCGTGGCAGGCTGTGGACGCAGGATTCCTGCGCGACTCTGCGCTGCGCGAGGAGCTTACAGCAGATCTGTCGAAGCTGCCGGATGATTTGCTGCTTGCGTTTTTATCAGGCACCGAGGTTGTGCAGACAGACGACGGCTTTACCTTTGACAACCCGGGTGAGCTTTCCTCCGATGAGCTGTTCCGGCTCTTTCTCTGGTGGACAAACCGCAGCGCGCTGGAGAAATACAGGAATCCGGACGACGGATGGTTCTACTTTCCGAGCAGCGCCATTCACCGGACGCTCGACTGCTATTTCAGAAGATACTCCTTTGATATCACCCAGTGCGCGGGTTATGACACGAAAAGCGGTACAGTTGTCGATCAGACGGCGGCTCTCGAACCCGGGAATCTACAGTTGCAGAGAGTCTCAAAGACGATGGACAGACACAAAGTGACCTATGTCGTTGATTTTTATCCCGTACTGGATGACTTGCAGGTAGGACCGGAGCCTTTCGCGCGCAAGGAATACACGTTTTTGTGCTATCCGGGCGATTTTTACATCGAGAGCGCCCGCTATGTCCCGCTGGATGATGCGGCACTGCAGTAATGCAGATCATAACCGTTTGAGAAGGGATGATGGAACGTATGCAGAATGAAGCATGGCTGGATGAAATAAACCGCATCGTGTCTTTTCACGAGATTTCGGACGGAAGGTACTACAGCGCGGAGGAGCACGATTTCTGGCAGGTCCTCGTGGAGCTGGTCCTTTCCGGCTACCGGGTGCAGTAGACCGCCGACCTGAAGACAAAAAGCCTGAAACCAGTGCGGTTTCAGGCTTTTTCTATGTGTTCTCCGGACTCTCTGGCTCAACGCTGAGACAAACGTTTTCGGAAAGGAAGAATGTGTGCAAGATGACGCCCGCAGGCGGTACGGTCTGCGCAGCAGACCGTACTCCGCCATAAAGAAAAGACACGCGAAAGCGTGTCTTTTCTTTATGGCGGAGTGGGAGGGATTCGAACCCTCGGGCCGCTCAACACGGCCACACGATTTCCAGTCGTGCTCGTTATGACCGCTTCGATACCACTCCAGATATCTGCTGTCACAAGACAAGTTTCGGTATGCTCCGAACAGCTTAGTTATCATACACGAAACCTGCCGGATTGTCAAGTCTTTTTCGCAGAAACAGGCAATAAAAATCACAGCCCCAAAGCGTTCGCTTTGGGGCTGCAGGGGACTTCAGTTCAGCTCGCCCGCAGCTTTGAGAACAAACGAGAGAAGCTGCTCGCGTCCGTCGCCCTTTTCTGCAGAGAAGGGGATGACCGCGACGTCCTCCGGAAGTGCAAGCGTTTCGCGGATGCAGGCGAGGTTCGGCTCGATTTCGCTCTTTTTGAGCTTGTCGAGTTTGTTGGCGACGACAATGAAAGGCTTTCCGGACTGCAGGAAAAAGTCTGCCATCGTCACGTCGTTTGCCGTCGGCTTGTGCCGGGCGTCTACGATCATGACGCCATAGTCGAGCGTTCCTTCGGCACGGAAATACGCTTCCATCAGCTTGCCCCAGCGCTCTTTTTCCTGCACGGAGACCTTCGCATAGCCGTAGCCCGGCAGGTCCACAAGGTAGAGCTTTTTGTCGATGCAGAAAAAGTTGATGTGCGTGGTTTTGCCGGGCGCCTGACCGACGCGCGCAAAGTTTTTGCGCAGCAGGAGCTTGTTGATGACCGACGATTTTCCGACGTTCGACTTGCCGGCAAACGCAATCTGCACCAGACCGTCCTTCGGGCAGTCGGCAACGGAGGTCACTGAGCGGATGAATTCCGCATTATGAAGATTCATACGACCTCCTTACTGCCGAAGCCCGGGCTTGCGGCGGGACTTCGTCTGCGGCACCGGCATGGCAGGCAGCTGCGGCTGCGCATCAACGGAGACTGCCGGCTTTTCGGCAGGCGCCAGCGCTGCGGCAAGCACGCTGTCAACGTGGCGTGCGGTGATGAATTGCAGACTGTTTCTGACCGTCTGGTCGATCTCTGCGAGGTCCTTTTCATTGGCAGCGGGGATAATGACAGTTTTTACGCCGTGGCGCAGAGCAGCCATCGTCTTTTCCTTGAGCCCGCCGATGGGAAGAACTCTGCCGCGAATTGAAATCTCGCCCGTCATGGCGATATCGCGCCGCACCGGGCGCGCAGTCAGCGCCGAGACAATCGCCGTGCAGATCGTAATGCCTGCCGACGGACCGTCCTTGGGCACTGCGCCCTCGGGGAAGTGGACATGAATATCCTTGGTCTTATAAAAATCCGGGTCCAGCCCCAGCTCGTTCGTCCGCGAGCGGATATAGCTCACGGCAGCGAAGACGGACTCTTTCATGACGGTTCCGAGATTGCCGGTCAGTTCCAGCTTGCCGGAGCCTTCGACCACGTTCACTTCCACTTCCAGTGTCGTGCCGCCCACGCTTGTCCAGGCAAGACCCGTGACGAGACCCACCTGATCTGCCTGCGGCATTTCATCGGGCAGGAAACGGCGCGGACCGAGGAATTTCTCAAGGTTGCTGCCGGTGATGGTCAGCCGCTTCGGAGGATTCTCCTCGACAAAGCGCATGGCGCACTTGCGGCACACGGCGGCAAGCTCCCGTTCGAGCGTGCGCACGCCGGACTCTCTGGTGTAGCAGGCGATGATTTCGCGGATGGCATCGTCTGTGAGCCGGACGCGCGATTTTGTAATGCCGTGCTTGGTAAGCTGCTTGGGAAGCAGATGGCGCTTGGCAATCTGCAGCTTTTCTTCGTCGGTATACGACCCCAGTTCGATGACCTCCATGCGGTCGAGCAGCGCTCTGGGGATGGTGTCGGTGGTGTTGGCAGTCGTGATGAACATGCACTCGCTCAAGTCAAACGGCACTTCGATATAGTGGTCGCGGAAGCTCGAATTCTGCGCCGAATCGAGGACCTCCAAAAGCGCCGACGAGGGGTCGCCTTTGTAGTCGCTGCCGAGCTTGTCAATTTCGTCGAGCAGCAGAAGCGCGTTCTTGCTCTTTGCCTGCGAGATGCCGGTCATGATTCTGCCGGGCATGGCGCCGATGTAGGTTTTGCGGTGCCCGCGGATTTCCGCTTCGTCATGGACGCCGCCGAGCGAGATGCGCGCAAGCCTGCGGTTCAGCGCCCGCGCGATGGAGATCGCAATTGACGTTTTGCCGACACCCGGAGGACCGATCAGGCAGAGAATCTGCCCCGGAAGCTCGGGGGCAAGCTGCCGCACGGCAAGCGTTTCGAGAATCCGCTTTTTGACCGGCTCGAGACCGAAGTGGTCCTCGTCGAGGATTTTCTCCGCCGCCTTCACGTCCAGCCGCTCTTTCGTCCGCGTGTTCCACGGAAGCTCCAGCACCAGGTCGAGATAGTTCCGGATGACTGCCGCCTCGGCGGAATTCTGCTGCTGCTTGCCGAGCCGGCGCGCCTCCTTGAGAAGCTTTGTTTCGGTCTGCTCGGGAAGCTTCAGGGCGCGGATTTTTTCCTGATAGCCCTCGGAATCTGCCTCGTCGTCCTCTTCGCCCAGCTCCTCGCGAATGACGTGCATCTGCTCGCGCAGATAGTAGTCGCGCTGCCCCTTGTTGACGTTCTGCTGGACCTTCTCGGAGATTTCGTTTTCCAGCTGTAAAATCTCCAGCTCCTTTGCAAGCAGCTTCACGGTCAGCTCCAGCCGCTTGACAGGGTGGGGCTGTTCGAGAATCTTCTGCTTGTCCTGATAGACAATCGAACTGTTCTGCGCGATGAAATCGGCAACGAAGCCGGGGTCTTCCGACGAGAGAACCTGCAAAAGTCCGTCCTGCAGATTCTTTGCCGCCAGCTCGACAAACTGCTCATACGCGCCGTGTGCCTGCCGCAGCAGCGCCTGCACGCGCGGAAGCGAGGCGTTATATGCCGGCTCCTCGATTTCCTCGACACGCGCGAACAGATACGGCTCGGACTGGATGCAGTCGACCAGCTCGGCGCGGAATTTGCCTTCGACCAGAATACGCATATTGTCGCCCGGCATGCGCAGAATCTGCTTGACGATGGCAACGGTGCCGACGGCGTAGAGATCGTTCTTCTTCGGGTCGTCGACACTCAGATCCTTCTGCGCGGTCAGGAAAATACGCTGATCGGCACGCATTGCCTCCTCCACCGATTTGGCGGATTTGAGCCTGCCGACATCGAAATGCGTCACGACGCCCGGGAACACCACAAGTCCCCGCAGCGGCAGCACCGGCAGGCAGGTAAGCGGTTTGTATTCACTCATGTAGTTACGCTCCTTTCCGGGAGAGTTTTGTGCAGATGAAAGCAAAAAGAGGGAAGCAAACCGCATCCCCCTTCCGGCGAGCTGCACGTCTCGCACCTGTCCGCCCGGAGACGGACGATTTTTGCATGTAAAATTACAGCGTCACGCCTGCGTTTTTGATCGGCTGGCGCGGATGGCTGGCATCGCGCGTCACCTGCGGCTCGGTGCCGTTTCTCACGCAGTCTTCTGTAATGAGAACGCTCTGGATGGTGGGGTCGGACGGAATTTTGAACATGATACCCGTCATGATGGACTCCATGATGGCGCGAAGCCCGCGCGCGCCGATCTGGCGCTCGATTGCCTTTTCGGCAATTGCCTCCAGCGCGCCCTGCTCAAAGCTCAGGGAAACCTGATCGTATTCCAGCAGCTTGTGATACTGCTTGCAAAGCGCGTTCTTGGGCTCCGTCAGAATCCGCACAAGGTCCTCTTTCTTGAGACTCTGCAGGGAGGTAATGACAGGCAGACGACCGACCAGCTCGGGAATGATGCCGAACTTCAGAAGATCGTGCGGCTGCACCAGCTCAAAGAGCTTACCAACGTCGCGCTTGTTCTTGCTTCGGATTTCGCTGCCGAAGCCGAGCGACGATTTATCGGTGCGGCGCTCGATGATTTTATCGAGCCCGTCGAACGCGCCGCCGCAAATGAACAGGATGTTCGTTGTGTCGATCTGGATGAACTCCTGCTGCGGATGCTTGCGTCCGCCCTGGGGCGGAACGTTTGCCACGGTGCCTTCGAGGATTTTCAGCAGCGCCTGCTGCACGCCCTCGCCCG
>UMHM01059572.1_pt1 | contig 17116 bp, 17 predicted proteins | sample 1965501 | NCBI WGS metagenome assembly UMHM01 (sample SAMEA4836095, study PRJEB28245) | human gut metagenome | biome: gut microbiome; material: fecal sample | place: Denmark | collected 2008
TCATAAAATTTTTCAGTCAAAGCGAAAGGATTTATTTTATGAAATTTACAGGAATATTACGCGCCTTTTCGGCGGCGGCGCTTGCAGTCGGGCTGTGCGGCTGCTCAATCAGATTCGGCACAAACGTAACCCCCGAAAACGGATATTATGTCGCAAAGCCCTCCGACAGCGCGCTTACCGAAAAACTCGGCGTGACCTATGCCGAATTTATGAACGATTACACATATTATCTCAACGGAATGGGAATAGAGGACGATTCCGCGGAAAGCGTTGCGGAAACCTGTAAAAGCAGGCGCTATGCAATCATCGAAAGCCTCATTCTTGAAAAAATCTGCGTTCTGAAAGCGGAGGAATACGGTGTTTCCGAGCTTTCCGAGGACGAGATTAAACAAGCACAGTCTATGGCTGACGCAATTATCGAGGAGAGAACCGACTATTACGCGAAAAATCTCGACTATGGCGCTCTCGAACCCACGGAGCTTTCGGACGAGGAAAAGCAAAAACGTGCAGGAGAAGCTCTTGATAAGGCGCTCGCGGAGTATGGATTTACCAGAGAGGATTATCTTGAGAAACAGAAAAGATACGTTCTCGGATTTAAGCTGCTGAAGGCTATCGGCGAAACGCTTGACCGCGGCGACGCCGAAAAGCAGTTCGATGAAAGCGCGAAGCTTGCAAAGGAAACCTACGAAAGCAGCGTAACCGACTATGAGCAAAGCGGTCTTTCGCAATATTACGTTCCCGAAGGCTCGCGGTTTATCAAGCACATTCTTCTTAATTTCAGCGACGACGCCGTTTCCGCAATCACTATGACGCGCAAATCGGGCGACAGCGAGGGCGCGGATAAGCTTCGCGAGGAAAACGCGGCGGCTCTCGATGAAAAGCTTGCGGAAGTTCTCGGAAAGCTTAACGACGGCGGAAACTGGGACGAGATTTCAAATGAATACTCCTCCGATAAATCGGGAAATTCGCTTTATCCTGACGGTTATTTCCTCATTCCCAACGGAACGACGTTTATGGACGAGTTTAAGAACGCCGCGTTCTCAATGGAAAAAATCGGCGATATGACAACCTGCGTCACCGATTACGGAGTTCACATTCTGCTGTATTCAAGCGACGCTTCAATTACGGAAAGCGACAGGGAAATCGTTATCGAAACGCTTTTTGCCAAAATGATGCAGCAGGAATTTACCAAAAAAACCGCAGAATGGATTAAGGAATACGGTTTTTACGATAATATCGACTATACCGTCCTTGAAATCGACAAGCCCACTGACAGCGAAAGTTCGCAGTAATCAGCCAAATTATTAAACGAAACGGAGTTTGATGATGAATACACCGATTTGTAATTTTCTGGAAAAATACACCGGCGAAAACAAGCTCAGGCTTCATATGCCGGGTCACAACGGCGAATTTCCGCACGATATAACCGAAATTTACGGCGCGGACGACTTGTTTTCCTCCGATATTTCGGGAGGAATTATCGGAACGAGCGAGGCTCTTGCCGCGGGAGTTTTCGGGGCGAAAAAGACGTGTTATTCCTGCGCGGGAAGCACTCTCGCCATTCAGACCGCGCTTGCGCTTCTGAAATCGCAGGGCTGCAAGCGGATTGCCGCTTCGCGCTATTCCCACAGGTCGCTTGTTTCGGCGGCGGCTATGCTTCAGCTTGACGTAAAGTGGCTCTATCCGAACGAATATATGAGCGCGGACGTTACATACGACACGAACGCAATCACGGGCGTCGACGCCGTTTTTATCACGAACATCGACTATTACGGCGGGACTTGGAAGTTCGTCAAGCCGAATATCCCCGTTGTAATCGACAACGCGCACGGCTCTTACCTCAAATTTGTCGATAAGCGCAAGTTCGGCGTTGAATACGTTCACCCGCTGGAGCTGGGGTTCCCGATGATGGTCGCGGAATCCGCGCACAAAACGCTTCCCGTGCTCACGGGCGGCGCTTATCTTCACTTCACCGACGGCGTCGACACTTCGAGAGCCAAGGAAATGATGGCGATTTTCGGCTCGTCAAGCCCGTCTTACCTCATTCTTGAGAGCCTTGACAGGTTCAATTCCATTATCGCGGACAACGTTCAGCTTGTCACAAACGCCTGCGAGGCTGTCGCTCAGCTTAAAGAAAAGCTTACGCAAGCGGGTATTCCGCTCAAAAAAAGCGACCCGCTCCGCGTTACCATAAACGCGCGGGAGTGCGGGCTTTCGGGATTTGACTATGCGAGAGGTCTGCGCGCGAACGGCGTTGAGTGCGAAATGGCGGACGAAAACTATGTTGTTATGATGTTCTCGGCGATAACCACCATCGAGGACTGCGAACGCGCGGAAATGGCGGCGCTTTTCGTTCCTATGAACGCGCCAAAACCGCTCGTAACCTACCCTGTCATCAAGCCGAAAGCGGATATGCCCATTCACGAGGCTTTGTTCAAGCCGCAGAAAATCGTTCCAATCGAAAACGCGGGCGGCGAGGTCTGCGCAGGACTTAAATGCCCCTGCCCGCCCGGAGTTCCGCTCGTTATGCCGGGCGAAATCATCGACCATAACGTCGTGGACGCGCTCAAAATTTACGGCGTAAAATCCGTCCCCGTTATCGCACGCTCGTCCCTTCGCTTCTGACGCTTAGTCGGTTTCCCTATCCGGCTTCCCGTAAGCACCGACTCAGGCGGTGCGCCCGTTTTTCGCTCCGCGAAAAACCGACAAGCGAAGCTTGTCGTGCCGCGAAGCGGCAGGGCGCTCCGCCTAGCCGGCGGGCTGCACAAAGCCCGATAGGACCCCAAATCCGCTCAGCAGCGGTACAACTCGGCGAGAGGTACAAGCCTTGCGCAGAAAGAAGAACGTTCCGGAAGCGTGATTTTCAGGTCGCACAGCCCCGAAAGCCGCTGAAATGCGCTCTGCGAGAGTACAGATGAAACGGCATACCCTCGCGGTATATAAGCCGTGTAAAGCGCGGATGCCTTTTTGCAGGAAATTGCAGTAAAATCGGGTGAAAAAACGTGATTTTTGCGGTTCATATACATAGCGTACAGCGCGACAAGATACGCGGAAATCAGAACGCCCGCCGCAAGAACGCTTCGGAGCAGCAGCGCGCCTCCGTTTCCCGAAACAAAAAGCAGCAGGAGCAGTCCCGAAAATATCGCAAGCGCCCACATCGGAACCGCGCAGTGACCGAAAAATGCCCGAAGCAGACTTTTAATCGGCGGGGCGCCGTTCGGCTTCATTGTGAAATAAGAGCGCAGAAATCGCTCGCAGCGGCGGCTGTCGGCGCACGGCAGTATCATTACATTTCGGCAGTAAAGCGTTTTGCGCGCGGTCAACACAGAAATGAACGTTTCGCGCGAGATTACCGCGGAATTTAGTACAAGCTCGTTTTCATATAATGTAACGAAGCCGCTTCGTACAGCGACCGCGCCGCCCGTTTTGCCGACCTCAAATCTCGAAAGCGCAATGAGCTTTCTCAAAAAGCCGATAAGCCACGCCGAAAGCGCCGTTATCCCGATAAAAACCGCCGCTTTTGGTATCACGATATGCGCTATGGCAAGCGCTTCGGTTACGTTTTCGGCAGTCGTGAAAAGCGCACGGATAACACCGTCAAGGTAGTTTTCGCCGAGAATTTTGCCGATTTTATTAACGGCAACTGCGAAAAACGTTATCCCCGCAAGCGCTCTTGCGTCGATAAACGCGCCGAACAGCACCTCGCAAAATCGCGGTTTAATCACGCTTTTTCCGCGTTTCGGCAATAAATCGCATTTCTCATTCCCGCGAAGGTAAAACCGCGTTTTCCCGCCCTGCGTGAAAAGCGTCACCTCTTTCGCGCCGAGAACGCGCATTATCGGCGTTCTGCGGGTCTGAACGCGCACGATTTTGTCGCGGTACAGAACGGTTTTCACGGTAACAAACAGCTTTTTTTCAAGCACAATAAATTCGTTTTCAACTCGGAGTTTTACAAAAAATCTCCTCAATATAAAGAAAAAAATCAATTTCATAGGGGGTTCCTTTATGACGACAGGCTGCGTTATTCTTGCAGGCGGCGCGGGTAAGCGTATGAAATCCGACAAGCCGAAAGTACTTTGCGAAATCCTGAAAAAGCCGATGCTCGGCTGGGTTCTGGACGCCGCCGAGGAGTTCGGGTTCGATAAAATCGGCGTCGTCACGGGCTACAAAAATAACCTCACGGAGGAATATATCTCGGCGAATTACCAAAACATATTGACATACTATCAGGACGAGCAGAAAGGCACCGGCGACGCGGTTTCACGCGCGGCTGAGCTGATAAAGAGCGTTGACAGAGTATGCGTTCTGAACGGGGACGCGCCTTTCATTGACGCAAAAACGCTCAGAAACGCGCTTTCTCTTCACGAAAAAAACAAAGCGAGCGTCACCGTAATCTCCGCGGACGTCATTCCCGCCGACGGTTATGGCAGGATTATCCGCGACAACAGCGGAAGGCTCTCCGCTATCCGCGAACAAAAGGATTGTTCCCCGAAAGAAGCCGAAATAACCGAGGTCAACAGCGGCGCTTATTTCTTCAACTCAAATGCGCTTCTCGAAGCGCTTCCGAAGCTCAGCAACAAAAACGCAGGCGGCGAGTTTTACCTCACGGACTGCGTTGAAATAATCGGAAACGCCGCGGCTTATAAGTGCGAGAACGCACAAGTCGTTCTCGGCGCGAACTCAAGGCGCGAACTCTTTTTGCTCAACGAATGTATGAGAAGCAATATCCTGTACCGTCTTGTGGACGAGGGCGTGTCTTTCATCACGTTTGACGGCATTATAATAGGAAAAGACGTAAAAATCGGCGCGGATACGCTCATTCTTCCGAATACAATCATCACGGGTAAAACCGTTATCGGAAAGGGCTGCGAAATCGGCGCAAATTCTCACATAGAGGACTGCGTTATCGGCGATAATGTCACGCTCGACAACGTAAAAGCCGTTTCGTCCACAATCGAGGATAACGTAAAAATCGGTCCGTTCGCGCAGCTTCGCCCCGGCTGTACAATCAGAAAGGGCGTTAAAATCGGCGATTTTGTTGAAATCAAGAACAGCGATATCGGCGAAAACACAGCCGTCGCTCACCTCACTTATCTCGGCGACAGCGACGTCGGACGCGGCGTAAACTTCGGCTGCGGCTGCGTTACCGCGAACTATGACGGCGTGAATAAGCACCGCACGGAAATCGGCGCGCACGCGTTTATCGGCTGCAACACGAACCTTATCGCTCCCGTTAAAATCGGCGAAAACGCCGCAACCGGCGCGGGTTCAACGATAACAAAGAACGTTCCCGAAAACGCCCTCGCCGTTGAACGCACGGACGTTAAAATCTACGAAAACTGGCACGGCAATTTCGAGAGGAAGAAGAAGTAATTTCGCTTGAAAAATACTGCAATTTCGTGCAAATCGAGCGAAAAAAGTGGTAATCCGCTTGAAACAAACTGCATTTTCGTGCAAATCGGGCGAAAAAAGTGGTAATCCGCTTGAAACAAACTGCATTTTCGCGCAAATCAAGCGAAAATGAAATAATCGAACTAAAAATACGGAAAAACAGGAAAGGTGGTTGTTGAAATGAAAGCGTTGGTTGTCGTTGATTATCAGGTCGATTTCGTGAACGGCGCGCTCGGATTTGAGGGCGCGGAGCTTCTTGAACCTGTTATTCTCCGCAAAATCCGAGAAACCCGCGACGCGGGCGGAAAAATCATCTTCACGCTCGACACGCATTCCGACGATTACCTCAACACCGCAGAGGGCAAAAAGCTCCCCGTTCCCCACTGTATCGAAGGCACGGAAGGGCATAAACTCTACGGTAAGGTTGCGGAAAGCGTTGACGCGAGAACGGATTTCGTTATCAGAAAGCACGCGTTTGGCTCAACGGAACTTGCCGTCCTGCTGAAAAAATTCGTCTTTGACGAGGTTGAGCTTTGCGGGCTTGTCACCGATATCTGCGTTATCTCAAACGCCATTATCGCAAAAGCCGCGCTTCACGAATCCAAAATTGTCGTCGACGGCTCAGCCTGCGCTTCAGCGGACAGGCTCGCTCACGAAAGAGCGCTCGAAGTTATGCGCGGAGTTCAGATTGACGTGATTTGAGGTGAAATTTATGATTACCGAACAAAACTGCACGCTCCTTTGCGATTTTTACCAGCTCACAATGGGCAACGGCTACTTCCAAACCGGAAAGCGCGATACAATCGCATATTTCGACGTTTTCTTCAGGCGCGTTCCCGAAAACGGCGGATTTGCCGTGTGCGCGGGTCTGGAGCAGATTATCGAATATATCGAGGGACTTCATTTCGATGAGGACGATATTGATTTTCTGAGGAAAAAGGGCATTTTTGACGAGAATTTTCTGCGTTATCTCGCGGATTTCAAATTTGAGGGCGATATCTACGCCGTCCCTGAGGGAACGCCCGTTTTCCCGTTTGAACCGCTCGTTACCGTGCGCGCGCCCGCAATTCAGGCGCAGCTTATCGAAACTATGCTGCTTCTGCTGATTAATCATCAGTCGCTCATCGCAACAAAGGCTAACCGTATCGTCCGCGCCGCGAAAGGACGCGCAATCTCCGAGTTTGGTTCAAGGCGCGCTCAGGGCGCTTCGGGAGCGGTTCTGGGAGCGAGAGCCGCGTTTATCGGCGGCTGCGCCGGTACCGCCTGCACGCTCTCGGACAAGCTTTTCGGCGTTCCCGCAACAGGCACTATGGCTCATTCGTGGATTCAGATGTTCGACAGCGAGCTTGAAGCGTTTGAGGAATACTGCCGCATTTATCCCGACAGCGCAACGCTTCTCGTCGATACCTACAACGTCCTCAAATCGGGCGTTCCGAACGCAATCAAGGCTTTCGACAACGTTCTGAAGCCGCTTGGGAAGCGGCCCTGCGGTATTCGGCTCGATTCGGGAGATATCGCGTATCTCTCAATCGAAGCGCGGAAAATGCTTGACGAGGCGGGTTATCCCGACTGCAAAATCGTCGCTTCAAACTCGCTCGACGAGTATATTATCGCGGATTTGCTTCATCAGGGCGCAAAAATAGACCTTTTCGGCGTGGGCGAACGTTTGATTACCGCTTCCTCCGAACCGGTTTTCGGCGGCGTGTACAAGCTCTGCGCCGTTGAGAAAAACGGCGCGGTTATCCCGAAAATCAAAATCAGCGAGAATGTCACGAAAATTACAAACCCGCACTACAAAAAGCTTTATCGTATCTTCGACAACAAAACCGGCAAAGCCGAAGCGGACCTAATCTGCGTGTTTGACGAGAAAATCGACGAAACAAAGCCGCTCGAACTTTTCGATCCCGACTACACATGGAAAAGAAAAACGCTCACGGATTTCACCGCGAAAGAGCTTCAGGTTCCCGTGTTTATCAAGGGCGAGCGCGTGTACAATTCGCCCGATATCCGCGAAATCAAGGATTACTGCGCAAAACAGCTTGACACTATGTGGGAGTCGGTTTTAAGATTTGAAAACCCGCACCGCTATTATGTCGATTTGTCCGAAAAACTCTGGAATATCAAGCATAATCTGCTTTCCGAAAACGGAAGATAATTCCCATTGGAGGTGATTTTCCCTTATGACAAGGGAAGAATTTAACTCGCTCTGCCAAAACTGCTGCTCTCGGAAAAGCGCTGCAAAATGCCTTTTCGCGGACGCGGAGGAAGGCTTTATAGATACCTCCGCAGAAAGCGACGGCTCGCGGGGAATCGCCTTCTCAAAAAAGAAAATGATGGTCGATTTCGACGGGACAATCAAAATCGTCGCTTACAAGAAAATCCGCTCCGTTCACATTATCGGCAGCCTTGAGGGCGCTTTCGCCGACGAGCTCGAAATTTCAGGCGAACACTCGCGGCTGCGTATCACGGATTGTTCCCTCGACAAGCATATCCTCAAACAAATTATCGAGGGGCTTCGCGAGGGAATCGAAGAGCCGCTTACCGTGAAGATTTCGGCGGTTAAACCGCGCGCGGACGATAAAACCGACAACAATGATGATTTTACGCTCGTTTCCGAGGATAAAACAGAAGCGATGGAAGAATCCGTTTCGGCGAATACCGAGGAAATCACAGAGAAATCCGACGCGGAGAGCGCAGAGCCTGTTTCCGAAAAGCCGCCGAGCGATATGGGCGAAACCTTGGAAAGTGATGATATTCTTCACGAATATGAGGATAAAATCGAATGGCTGAGCAATTCCGCGGATAACGATATTCAAGATGAAAAAATCGAGTGGCTAAGCGATATGACAAGCGAAGAAGTCGCGCCCGTTATCCCCGAAACCGACTTTGTCGGCGAAAGCGAAATGCGCGATATTATCGGGCAGATGTCGCATGAGGAAACGCTCGGTTTTCTCTCGAAAACGCTCGGCGAAATCAATGGCAGCGAACCTCCGCGAGAGGAAATTACGCCGCGTGAAGCCGCTTCGGAAGCCGCTCCGCAAGTTAACGATGAAGGCGAAATGCGCGATATTATCGGGCAGATGTCGCGCGAGGAAACGCTTGGTTTTCTCTCGAAAACGCTCGGCGAAATCAACGAAGAAGCGCCCGAAACAAGCGCCGATAAGCCGTTTTTCCCAACGACAAAAGCTGCGGTTATCACCGAAAACGCGCTTCCTCCAAGACCGATTATCGAGAAAATCGCCGCGCAAAATCCGCCCGCAGAAAAAACGCTCACCGAAAAATCACCCGCTCAAAATCCCGTATCAAACGCGGTTTTGCGTGATAACGGCGGTCTTTCAAAGGAGCCGATTTGGGGCGATATCTACATAAAAGCAAGCAAAAGTCTGCGTGAGCTTTGCGAAAACGGCGGACTTTCTATGGATATAATCGAAAAAGAGCTTCGGGAAAGGCTTCTCGAGTCTGCGAAAGCCTTTGCGGATATTGTCAAAGACGAGCAGATAATTCCGAAAGTCCTCGTCCCAAAAATCGCCGAGCTAAAAAACGCAGCCTGCCACTTTGACGAATATTTTTCGCACGGCGAGGACGTCGGCGTCAGAGTTATGTTTTTTATGCTCTATCAGATGCTGTCTTATTCGGACAGAATTGCCGAAAATCCCGAAACCAAAGAACGCCTGAACGACTTTTTCAGACGATTCGGCACAGCGGGAATTACTTTGTCAATGCTTGACGTGAGAGGTTAATTCTTGCGTGAATATAATAAAGAAACGGAGATTTTTATGAAAAACGAACTTGTTCTTGTACTGGATTTCGGAGGGCAGTATAATCAGCTTATCGCCCGCAGAGTCCGCGAACATAGGATTTACTGCGAGGTTAAGTCCTATAAAACGCCTATCGAGGAAATCAAGGCGATGAACCCAAAGGGTATCATCTTCACGGGAGGCCCTAACAGCGTTTACCTTGACGAGTCGCCGAGAATGGATAGGGAAATTCTTGAACTCGGCGTTCCCGTTCTCGGTATCTGCTATGGCGCTCAATTTATGGTATACGCGCTCGGCGGCGTTATCGAACCCGCTCACGACTCCTCCCTTTCGGAATACGGAAGAACAGAATGTGAAATGGATACGTCCTCGCCGATTTTCGACGGTCTTGACGAAAAATCTATCGTATGGATGAGCCACAACGACTACATTTCCCGCGTTCCCGACGGCTTTAAGTCAATAGGTCACAGCGTAAAATGCCCGTATGGCGCAATGGCTGACGAGAAAAGGAAGCTCTATGGCGTTCAGTTCCACCCCGAGGTTAACCACACGGTTCAGGGATTTGATATGCTCGGCAATTTTCTCTACAAAATCTGCGGCTGCAAGGGCGACTGGACTATGGAAAACTATGCCGAAACCGCAATCCGCAATATTCGCGAAAAAGTCGGCAGCGGCAAGGCGCTTCTCGCGCTTTCGGGCGGCGTTGACAGCTCGGTCGCCTGCAAGCTTATGGCTAAGGCTATCGGCAATCAGCTCACCTGCATTTTCGTCGACCACGGTCTTATGCGCAAAAACGAAGGCGACGAGGTTGAAGCGGCTTTCAAGGACAGCGGCGTCAATTTTGTCCGTGTAAACGCCGGCGAACGCTTCCTCTCGAAGCTTGCGGGCGTTTCCGAACCGGAGAGAAAACGCAAGATTATCGGCGAGGAATTCATCAGAGTGTTTGAAGAAGAAGCAAAGAAAATCGGTAAGGTTGACTATCTCGTTCAGGGCACGATTTATCCCGACGTTATCGAGAGCGGCACAGGCGACGCCGCAGTTATCAAATCTCACCACAATGTCGGCGGTCTGCCCGATTACGTTGACTTCAAGGAGATTATCGAGCCGCTTCGACTGCTGTTCAAGGACGAGGTAAGAGCGCTCGGCACAACCCTCGGTCTTGACGAAAAGCTTGTATGGCGCCAGCCTTTCCCCGGTCCCGGTCTTGCTATCAGAATTATCGGCGACATTACGCCGGAAAAGGTCGCAACGCTTCAGGACGCGGACGCTATATTCCGCGAGGAAATCGCAAACGCAGGTCTTGACCGCTCCATTAACCAGTACTTCGCTGTCCTCACAAATATGCGCTCCGTCGGCGTTATGGGTGACGGCAGAACCTACGACTACACCCTCGCCCTCCGCGGCGTTTCCACAAGCGACTTTATGACCGCCGATTTCTCCCGTATCCCCTACGACGTCCTCGAAAAGGTTTCCGTCCGCATCGTAAACGAGGTGCAGAATATCAACCGAATCGTGTACGATATTACTTCTAAGCCGCCGGCGACTATTGAGTGGGAGTGAACCAAAGCACTTAACAAACCGCATAATAAAGCCATTTGTAAGGCTTCGACATAAATTTTGACCGCACTTTGACCTCAATTTTTCTGTATTGAGCCGATTTGGAACAATTTAATAATAATGTATAAGGTTAAGAGCCGTTGCGATTGCAACGGCTCTTTTCTTTATATTCACTTATCGTCCAAATGCTGTTTAACCCACTCGATATGCTTCGCCTGACGTTCCTCACGGGTGAGTTCGGGGAAATTCTTTTTGGAAATGGGGCTGCTGTAATACCCCCTCATTCTTTCCTTTTCAGCTTGGTAGGTTTCCATGGATATGGAATATGACTCCAAATCGCTGATGTTATCGGAAATCTGCCGTATTCCGTTGCAAAAATCGGCGTTATTGGGGTTATCGGTATCATTACCGTAAACCGTCATCTGCGCAAACCACTTGTTTTCGGGTGTTTCGGTATTATTGGGCAGATGGTCGTTTACGGTAAATTCAATCTTCAGCCCCTCTATCTCCGCCAAATCGTAAACTGCGGAGAGAGCCTCGCCCATTGTTCCGAAGCTCGGCACATTCTTCTCAATGCCGCAAAGCCAATCCATAGAAACATTGAACCTTGTAGCTATATTTATAAGGGTAGCAACGGTAGGCTGCATTCTGTCCGTTTCGTATGCTGACAGCGTGGACTGCGGTATGTCCAATGGGCGTATCGAACGGTCACGCCTACAAGCTCATTCGAGCGATGAACACCGAGCTGAAAAAGCAAGGCTATCTCACCATTGCAGGAAAACTCCCCGTAGCCTATATGGAGAAGAAGTATTACGGCTTCGATGTAAAAGCTATAAAAGAGAGAGGAAACAATGGCTGAAAACGAAAAGACCGCCCCTAATTCATCTGTTGGCGCAGATGAGGGGCAGTCCTCTCAAAGTCTTAACGGTATTATTATACCACAACCACAGTCTAAAATCAAGTGGTTATCTGACGAAAACAAGATAAACGAGCCGCTTTTCTGCGAGAGCTTGAGGTCGGCAAGGCGGAGGACGTCATTATGAACGATGAGGAAGAAGACCCGCCCGCGAAAACGGAGGACATCGACAAAAAGCCGCCCAAGCCGAAAATTCGGTGATATTTCACCGTTGCCCTTATAAACTGCAAAGCTGCCGAAATAATTGGCGGCTTTGCTTTTTTATATTGAAATTTTTGGTTAGTTATGGTATAATGAGCAAGACGGGTTGATAATCTGCCCGACAAATCGAAATTTAATGTAGTAGGTGAAAATATGAACGCTGATTTCAGAATAAACGGAAAAGTGATAGAAACAGAAAGGCTCATTCTTAGACCATTCAGACAAACCGATTTGGAAGATTTTTATGAATATGCGTCCGTCGAAGGCGTTGGTGAGATGGCAGGCTGGAAACACCATGAAAGTAATGCCGAATCTCAGAGTATTATGAATTCATTTATCAGCAATGATAAAGTATTTGCAATTTGCTTGAAGGAAAACAATAAAGTAATCGGTACTGTTGGCATAGAAAAGTATGGGTTAGAAGATGCTTTAACAGAATTCAAGGATTACTACGGCAGAGAATTAGGTTATGTTTTGAGTAAAGACTATTGGGGAAACGGGCTTGTACCCGAAGCTGTAAATGCAGTAATAGATTATTTGTTCAATGAATTGGATTATGATTTTCTGCTTTGCGGTTATTATAACTTTAATGAACGCTCTAAACGAGTTCAGGAAAAATGCGGCTTTAAACCATATCGTTCTTTGGCTATGACAACACAAATGGGAACAAAAGAACAAGGTACTTTAATGTTGTTGATGAATCCAAAGAAAAATATCAAATTGGTTTTTTCTCATCGGGAAACTTTAATCTTCGAATAAACGTTAAATTCCCATTTATCGAGCAGATTGCTAACAGAACATACGACCAAAGAGAAACGATTTCTTCTTTGGTCGTTTTTTATTATATAACCTTTTAAGACAAGGAGTACACAATGACATACCCGACAACCGAACAGATAGAGCAAGCAAGGCAAGCCAGCCTTGCTGATTTTTTTACCCAGAACGGATTTGAAACCGAGCTTTCGAGGAACGAGCTGCACGTTAAGGGCTACGGCGGTTTGTATGTAAACACCGAAACCAACGAGTGGTACTGTTTCTCGCAGGCAGAAAAACACGGCGGCAGGGAGATTATCCCTCGTCTGATTGACCGGGAAGCTTGGCAGATGTGGGAGCTGCTCCGCAAGCAGTACGCCGAGAAAAATCCTCGTCCGAGAACTTTCGTTGAAATCGCCGCTTGTGAGAAAACACGCTCACTGGTGGTTGAGCACGAGGTTATGGAGCAGATTGTTTTGCAGTGCAGAGGATAAACCAAAGTGCGATGCGGCGAGCAAACTCATCTTAATTATTCTTTTCAGCTCTGCCTTGATTTTAGCGGACGGCGAATTATCTTGCAAAGCTGAAAAAAGAAAATGGGGTCTCTGCTTGCCGTAGCTCCCTGCCCTATCCGAGCGCTTTGCCGATTACTCCACTCTTTTCTTTTTCAGTTTTGAAAAAGCAACGGTTTCGTTGCGTGAAGGCAGGACAGGCATGAAGCAAGTGCGGGGGTTGCACGCATTATGCACTTCGTGCAAAACGCTGGTTCTCCCTTTGCCCCTCGGAGAGCGCCGTACCCTTGATGTTGATGTAATCAATGTCAAGGGTATTATGGCGTTACTGTTGGCACAACAGTAAGAATACCACAGTGAAAGAAGATTTACCTATGAGCGAAAAAAGGCTTTCCCACTGTCAAGGCAAAGGCAGCCTTACTCACAACAACCGTAAATTTAACGCCAAAAATGTGGACGGTACCCGAACGAAAAACAATATAGTATTCGTTCAGCAGCCTATCGGTGAAGCATACGAACATTTGTTCGGAGCTGCCGTCGGGCGTTACAACGCAAAGCAGAAACGAGCCGACCGCAAGATTACAAAGAGCTACTTTGAACACACTTTCAAACGAGAGATTTCGCAATCCGTCGTTACCGCTGCCGATAAGCGCAAGAGCTTCTACGAAGATGTGGTACAAATCGGCGATATGAAGAACACGGGCGTTGGCACGCCTGACGCTGAAATCGCTGCCGCTTGCCTGACCGAGTATATGCGGGGCTTTCAAGAGCGCAACCCGAATTTCTATGTATTCAACGCTGTTCTGCATTTGGACGAGGCTACTCCGCACTTGCATATCGACTACATACCTGTCGGGCATTACAAAAACGGTGTGGATACCCGAAATGGAATTGCACAGGCTCTGAAAGAAATGGGATACGGCAGCGGAAAGGACGCTATCAGCCGCTGTGCGTGCGCATTATGCACTTCGTGCAAAACGCTGCAGAGTGCAATGTTCTGATGGAGATTTGCGCACGGCACGGAATACAGATTGCTGCTCCCGAAAAGTCCCGCGGCAGCTTGACTGTTGAGCAGTACAAGGAGTACGCAAAAGTCAAGGAGCAAGTCGAGGAGAAGAAAGAAGAAGTCTCCCGTCTTGATGAGCGAGCTGAATATGCGGACAAGCTGCTGAAGCACCGTGAGGAGTTGCGAACGCAGGTCGAAGCTGTTATTGACGAGTTGGACGAGCAGTATCAGGAGAAGAATGCCGCTGTTGCTCAACTGGACGAGGAAATAGCGGAAAAGTTCTCTGCGCTCACGCAGACCGCCGCCGAGCTTGCCGATAAACAGACCTTGCTTGAAACGAGCGCCCGAAAGGTCACGAAGCTCAAATTCATAGACGAGATTGAAACCGGCAAGACAATGTTCGGCGGTAAGGTTACGCTCTCCAAAGAGGATTACTGCGCTCTGACTGACCTTGCCAAGAAGCAGATTGCCGCCGAGAACAGAGAAAGCGAGCTGACCGCCGAGATTACAAGGCTGAAAAAGGAAAACGAGGAAGCTGCCAAGAAGAACGCCGCTCTGGAGCAGAAGGTACAGGAGATTTATCCGCTCCGAGAGGAACTACGTAAAACCAAGAACGAGCTTGGGAGCCTGAAATCATTGCACAAGAAGGTGCTGGACTTTATTGAGAGCCTGAAGCTCATGCAGAAGCTGCAGGAGTTTTTGAAACAGAGGGCAAGAGGGGTGAGGCGGTAATAAAGTTTTTCTGAACAATTAAGTCTATATTGAGCAAATAATACTAATCTCTGCGCATTTTAATATTGCATTTTTCGTATTTCTGTGATAAAATATTTAGTATAGGCGAATTCAATTTTAGGTGATGTTATGAGCAAGAAAACCCCCGAACAAATTAGCTTCAATATGCGGCAAGTTAAGAATAAAGGCTCAAAGATTGAGGTTATGCTGATGAAAGAGCTTTGGCGGCGAGGCTTGCGTTACAGAAAGAATGTAACCACCGTTTGCGGAAAACCCGATATAGCTTTTATCGGGAAAAAGGTAGCCGTGTTCTGCGACAGCGAGTTTTGGCACGGGTATAATTGGTCGGAACGAAAAAAGAATTTTAAGTCCCACCAAGAGTTTTGGATACCGAAGATAGAGCGCAATATGGAGCGTGACAAGGAAGTTACGGCTGCCCTTGAAGCAGACGAATGGACGGTAATTCGATTTTGGGGTAATGATATAAAGAAGCACCTATCGGAGTGTGCAGATGTTGTTGAAGCGGCGGTGCGTAATGAATAAGCCTACGGTTGTAAGCCTGTTTTCCGGCATAGGTGGAATTGACCTTGCTTTTGAGCAAGCAGGTTTCAGTGTGATTTGGGCGAACGAATGCGATAAATTCGCCTGCATAACATACAGACACAATTTTCCCTCTTGTACGCTTGTTGAAGCCGATATTCGGAGCGTGGACGAAAAAACTGTTCCGCAAGCCGATGTCATTGCCGCAGGATTTCCCTGTCAATCTTTCTCTGTTATGGGGTATCAGCGTGGTTTCAACGACGCACAGGGTAATCTTTTCTTTGAAATTGTAAGGATTGCCAAAAGCGTTCAGCCGAAGGTAATCTTCTTGGAGAATGTTCGCAATCTGATAAACCACGACAATGGGCGTACCTTCATCACGATATTCAACCACCTTTCGGAGCTTGGTTATTATGTCAAGTATGCCGTCCAAAGTCCTCATACTCACGCAAATATCCCACAAGAAAGAAACAGGACTTTTGTGGTTGCTTTCTCTGATCTCGATATGATGAACAGCTTTTCGTTTCCCGACGAAATACCTCTTACAAACGATTTGGAAGGCGTTTTCGACCGCTCAATAAGGCGGCACGAGAATTACTATTACAAATCGAACAACAGATACTATGATTTGCTGAACAAGAGAATACCCGACACTACGGGTATGTATCGCATAGATGACAGCGGCGTTGCAATGAGAAAATATATCATCTCTCCCACGCTTAAAGCAAATATGGGAACATACCACGACAGAGTTCCCATAATAAGGGATGATTACGGCATTAGGAAGATAACTCCGTTCGAGTGCCTTGCTTTACAGGGATTTCCACCCGATTTCGTTTTTAAGGATATTCCTATTGAGCAAGCTTACAAGCAATGCGGAAATACCGTCTGCGTTCCCGTTGTTCGGCGGATGGCAGAAAGAGTGCTAAATGCGTTTTAAGTTAGGAGTTATGTTATGACTGCATTTGAAACAACAATTCAGAACATTCAAAAGGTTTTAGACGCTATAAACGGCGGGAGCTATACCGCTAAAACCCAAATCGCAAATGCCGTAGGAGTTTCTCCTGCTTTGATAAATATTATTTTCAAGAAAATAGAGCGTGAAATCAGCGTTGTTGACAAGGTGTACAAAGCAAGCTGCACAAAGGCGGAGGAAACGGAATTTTATAAAATGTTCAGTGTACTTATTCCGGTTGTTCTCTCCAATCCTACAATCATGTTTTGGCAAAACAAGTACATATCATTGATGTTTGATTTATCCACAAACGAGGTTCAAGCATTGAGAACTTATGTCGATGACAAAATACGGATTGATGAAATGATACAAAGGAGAAACGGCAATGAAAACGTATAAGACAATAGACCTCTGCGCGGGAATAGGCGGCATTCGCAGAGGATATGAGTTAGCCGGGTGCTTCAAGAATGTTTTGTCTGCCGAGATAGACAAAAATGCTTGCCTTACATACGAACACTTGTATGGCGAAAACCCGATGAATGATATCACCACCGAGGAGTTTAATGCTAAAGTTGAAGCAACGGATTATGATATTCTCCTCGCAGGCTTTCCGTGCCAGGCATTCAGTCGCGCCGGGAAAAAGCAGGTTTTGAAGATAAAATCAGAGGTACTCTCTTTTTCGATATTGCCGAAATAATCCGAAGAACCCGCCCCAAAGCCTTTATGCTTGAGAACGTGGATAACCTTGTTACTGATGTGCTATAATAAAGTTGTAACGCGCTCCCCAAAAGTGAT
>UMHM01005602.1_pt1 | contig 17114 bp, 16 predicted proteins | sample 1965501 | NCBI WGS metagenome assembly UMHM01 (sample SAMEA4836095, study PRJEB28245) | human gut metagenome | biome: gut microbiome; material: fecal sample | place: Denmark | collected 2008
AGAGCGTGCAGCTTTCGCTGCACGCTCAAATAAGTTATTGCGTTGTGGTTATCTGCCGTCATATTAGATCTTCATGCAGACGTCCCAAGCGCGCCAGATAACGGTGCGCAGGTTGCCGATGGCGACGCAGTCGCCGACGCGGTAGACGTTCTTGTTGTCCTTGCCGCCCACGGGAGTGGGAACAAAGCCGATGCCGTTGACGACGCTGTCGCACTCGACAAAGAAGGTCTCGCCGGTCTGCACGTTCTTCACGGTGCAGCCCTTGTCGGTGATCTCGGTCACGGTGGAGTGCAGGTACACGGGAACCTTGTGGTACTCCATCGCGTCGCGCAGGTAAGAGGTGTTGGCAAGGCAGGTCGCCTGTGCCGCAACGAGGTCGCCCGCGAACTCCACGATGATCGGGTGCTTGCCGAAGTTCAGCAGCAGGTCGTATGCCGCCTCGCAGGAGGACTGGCCGCCGCCGAGGAACAGGACCTTATCGCCCACATCGACCTTCTCCTTGAGGACCTGGGTGAAGGTGAGGGTCTTCTCGAAGCCCTTGATGCCGGGCATGGTTCTGGGAACGGAGCCGGTGGCGACGATGATGTCGTCATAGCCGCGCAGGGTGCCGAGGTCGTTGACTTCGGTGTTGAAGCGAACGTCGATGCCCTCGCGCTCGATCTCCTTCTTGTACCAGCGGATAAGCTCCTTGTCGTTCTCCTTGAAGGTCATGGCGGAGGCCGTCAGGAACAGGCCGCCCAGCTCGTTGGTCTTCTCGAAGATGGTGGGGATGTGGCCGCGCTGCTTGAGGACAAGCGCGCTCTCCATGCCGCCGACGCCGCCGCCGATGATGGCGACCTTCTTGGGCTTCTTGGCCGGAACTATCTTGTACTTGTTGTGCTGCATCGTGGTCGGGTTCAGCGCGCAGCGGGCAAGGTGCAGGGAGTCGTCCAGCTTCTGGAGGTTGGAAGTCCCCTTGTACTTTGCGAAGTTGAAGCAGCCGTTGTGGCAGCGGATGCAGGGCTTGATATCGTCCTCGCGGCCTTCCTTAATCTTGTGGATCCACTCATGGTCAACGAGGTTCTGACGTGCGATGGCAACTGCGTCGAGACGGCCGGCAGCGATCTCCTCCGCGGCCTTGACAGGATCCATACGGCCTGCGCAGACGACGGGCTTGTCGGTGAACTTCTTGATGTGCTCAACATACTCGAGGTTGCAGTTGTCGGGCATGTACTGAGGCGGATGTGCCCAGTACCACGCGTCGTAAGTACCGTTGTCGCAGTTGAACATGTCGTAGCCTGCGTCGGCGAGGTACTTGATGGCCTTTTCGGACTCTTCCATGTCGCGGCCGAACTCTTCAAAGTCGGTCTCGTAAGGCATTGCGCCCTTGCCCCAGGCCTTGGTCTTGGAGACGACGGAGTAACGCAGGGAGACGGGGAAGTCTTCGCCGGCGTACTTCTTGATGCACTGAACTATCTCAACGGGGAAGCGGAAGCGATTCTCGAAGGACCCGCCGTACTCGTCGGTACGGAAGTTCCAGTTCTTCATCGTGAACTGGTCGAGCAGGTAGCCTTCGTGCACGGCGTGGATCTCAACGCCGTCCACACCGGCCTCACGCAGACGCTTTGCGGTCTTACCGAAGGCCTCGACCATCTCGTGGATCTCCTTGACGGTCATGGGACGGGACTTGACGTCCTCCGCCCAGCGGTTGGGCGTGGCGGACGCGGACGCGCAGCAGTACTGTACGTCAACAATGGGGGATGCCAGCTTGTTGAGCAGGTCGTTCTTCGCCAGAACGGTCATCCAGCCGTTGATAGCCATGGAGCGGCCGAAGCCGGCGGCGAGCTGGATGAACAGCTTGGAGCCGGTCTTATGGAACTCTTCCATGTAGGGCTTGAGCTGCTTGAACATCAGGTCATTCTGGTACAGCCAGTGACGGCCGGGGATACCCATGGTATCGCGGACGCACTGCATACCGGGCAGGATCAGGCCGACGCCGTCCTGTGCGCGGTTGAGCAGGAAGTATGCGGCTTCCTTGTCGAAATGGTTAGGCTCCAGCCAACCAAAGAGGGAAGTGCCGCCCATAGAGCACTGGACGATACGGTTGGGTATCTCCACGTTGCCTATCTTCCACGGGGTGAACAATGCATTGTACTTTTCGTTCAAAAACTTCGCTTCCTTTCTTATTTCTAAATGGGTGACGTTAGATGCTTTCTCGTGCGTCAGACATTTACACAAGATTGAGTTTATTATAACGTATTTTAACAAATAAATCAATCACCCCGGCGGCTTTTTTGTTAAATATTGATTGCACTTTCTCTAGACAATTCGTGCATAAATGTCGGGAAGAGCCTCATACATCGGCTTAAATGTATCAAATGTTACAAATTTCTAAACCATTTCGGCGGGCGTGCGGGAAAGCTGCCTGCAAATCGTTACCGGGAAATTACCGGAAACGTCTTGAAAAACGCGGCGGAAGGGTGTATAATATCCCCAGATGTCAGATGGCATGACATCTGCAAGGAGAAATAATGTCGCTTGAGGAACTGAGAGAGCAGAACATCCGCCTCGTCACGGACAAGGCGCTGGAATGCTTTATAAAAAACGGAATAAGCAACACGAAGGTTTCCGAGATCGCCGCCGCGGCCGGACTGACGGAGCGGTCGGTCTACCGCTACTTCCCGACGAAGAGCGACATCCTCATCGCCTCCGCTTTCCGGTACTGGAAGCGCGTGAAGGAGTGCATCTGCCGCGAGCTTGGCCGCCACAACCTTACGGCGCTGACGGGGATAGAGCAGATAAACATCATCCTCAACAGCTACGCCAACATGCTGTTCGTCGATCCGGAGGGGATACGCTTCTCCCTCGACGCGGAGGTCGCGCTTTTTAGCGCGGGGAAGAATGAGCACGTCGTCAACCGCCCGCCGGAGAGGTTCGAGACCTATAAGGGGCCGCTGGCCATCGCCGTGCGCAAGGGTCTGGCCGACGGAACGGTCGATCCCGCGGCGGACATAAAGCAGCTTTACTACAACGCCTATGACTCCATCCTCGGCATGATGCAGCGCCTCACGGTCGGCGTGCCCAGCGTGAATGAGCTGGACGCGCACACGCGTCTGCGTGCCATGTGCGCCATGTTCACGCGCGAATTCGCCGCGAAGAAGGACTGACCGCCCGCCGGGCTGCGGGATGAAGCCCCAGCGCTCTGCACGGGCGTAAATGTCAGGTGGTATGACATCTGCAAAATGCCAATGCGCGGCGCGTCCTGCAATAACGCATTTATCAGCATGTCAGAAAGCCTCGCAGAGTTTGCCGCCACCGGTGGGCAAATTATGCGCGCAGCAGACTGCAAGCTTTTTGTCGGAAAAATCCGCAGGTTTTTTCGGCAGTCTCATTTATGATAATTCCTGCCGCGGCACATCGCCGGCTTTCCAACCGGCCGGCTGGCCGCTGCGGCGTCGGCGCTCCGGTGGAGATGAAATCGCCCGCCTATAAATGACATACGCAAGCGGCACGGCGCGAAGAACGCGCCGAAGGATCAAAGGACGCCTTCCCGGCGCGGCCGTGTCTCTGCGTATCGCGGCGACCACCGGAGCACCGTATATACATATATAGATAAAGAGAGAGGGTATGACCTCTCTCTTTATAATTTACCCTATGTTCATCCCGCGTTGATTGACAAATCCGCGCATGGCCGGTATACTTCTATATAAATATCACGTTTCCGGAGGCGGCGGCATGTTTTGGGATTCAACTTATATTCTTGCGTTGATCGGCGCGGCGGTCTGTGCGATCGCATCGCTGAACGTCAATCGGACATATAAAAAGTACAGCGGCGTTCTCAGCGGCCGCGGGCTTACGGCGGAGGCTGTCGCGGAGATGATACTGCGCAGGGCCGGGATATACGACGTGCGCATTGAGCGCGTCAGCGGCTCCCTGACGGACTATTATTCGCCGGGCGAGAAGGTGCTGAAGCTGTCCGAAAGCGTGTACGGCTCCACCTCCGTGGCGGCGATAGGCGTTGCGGCGCATGAGTGCGGCCATGCCATACAGCACAGCGTCGGATATTTCCCGCTGAAGCTCAGGTCGGCGGCTGTGCCCGTGGCCAACATCGGCTCAAAGATATACTGGCCGGTGATCCTGCTGGGACTTATTCTGGGGTATATGCAGCTCGCGCAGATAGGCGTGCTGCTGTTCTCGTTCATCGTGCTGTTCCAGCTTATAACGCTGCCCGTCGAATTCGACGCGTCCGGCAGGGCGCTGCGCGTGCTTGCGGATGACGGCATCCTTGCCGGGGATGAGCTTGACGGGGCGAAGCGGGTGCTGCGCGCCGCGGCGCTGACCTATGTGGCGGCGCTGTTCTCCTCCGTGCTTCAGCTTCTGCGGCTGATGATGCTGACGCGCGGCGGCGACAGCAGAAGGAAATAAGAAAAACGCCGTGCGGCCTGAAAACGGGCTGCACGGCGATAATTTTTTGCCGGGGATGGAAAAGCGCGGCCATGAGGACGCGGCGCGGGTCAGTCGAGAGCGGCGCGTATCTGCCGCCACTCGCCGTAAAGGCGCTCCATCGACCACACGGCGTTGGCAGGGCTCGTGGACGGCAGCTTCACGGGCGTGCGGCCGCACAGCGGCGCGAGATAGCGCATGAAGAGAGAATAGGACGCTGCGCCGTTGCAGTATATCGCGCGGATGTCCGCCGCGCTGAGCACCGCCATGATGTCCACGGGCACGACGTTTCGGATGCTGCTGTCGCTGGAGCCAATGATGTCGCACTCCTCTATCACATCCCACAAGGCCACGCCGCGAGCGAGAAGCATTGCCCGCTTCCCGGCGGTGTCCGCCGGGAAATCACATTCCAGCACGCGCGACAGCAGCGGCCAGAAGCGGTTCTGCGGATGGCCGTAGAAGAAGTTCGCCTGCCGCGACTTCACGGATGGGAAGCTGCCGAGTATCAGTATTTTCGAGTTTGCGTCATAGACCGGGCCGAACTCTCTTTTTATGTGCTTATATTCCGCCATGCGCGTATTATACCACCGGCGCCCGTGCGGGGCAAGCCGTCCGCGGCAAAAGCCGTCGCGCAAAAAAATCAAAAAAATGATAAAAAAACTATTGACAAAATCCAATGTGTTTGATAATATAATCAAGCCGTGGCCGAGTAGTTCAGCTGGTTAGAACGCCGGCCTGTCACGCCGGAGGTCGAGGGTTCAAGTCCCTTCTCGGTCGCCACAGCTACATGCCCCTTTCTAAAGGGGCATGAACTTTGCTGCTATAGCTCAGTAGGTAGAGCGCATCCTTGGTAAGGATGAGGTCCCCAGTTCGAATCTGGGTAGCAGCTCCAGAAGCCCTGAAAACCTTGGTTTTCGGGGCTTTTTGCTATCCTTATACACAAACGTCAGACCTCATCCCTTTTTCGTAAATTCGCGATAGGGATGAGGTCTATTTTTATGCCCAAAAGAGAAGCAAGGATAATAGAAATGCCTGCTGAAAGTGAAAAAACGTTCAGAGAGTTATACGAACTTTTTGTAATTTCGCACGCGGCAAGGGGAGTATCTGAAACGACGCTGAAAAACTACGACTACCATATGAGAAACATAGCAAAGTATCTTGATGTGGAGCGGATTTTTGAGGCGATAACCAAAAGAGATATTGAGGCCGCTATAACAAATATGCGGCGAGCGGGACTTGCACACAACAGCATTGCTACATACACACGATTGCTGCGCGCTTTTTATCATTGGTGCGGGGAAGAGGGCTACTCAAGCATTGATATACCTAATATCAAGGAAAAAGAAACGGTAAAAGAGACCTATACTGATGAAGAGCTGGAACGGCTATTAAAACGACCGGCGAAAAACTGCGATTTTGCAGAGTATAGGAGTTGGGTTATTTTAAATTTCCTTATGAACAGCGGCTGCCGCGCGGCTACGGTGCGAAACATACAGAATAGAGACGTTGACTTAGAGGCGAAGAATGTGATTTTCAGACATAACAAGAACGGGAAAATCCAGACAATACCGCTTTGCGGCCTTATGGTGAGTATTCTGCGTGATTATATGATATAATTTTGAACGAAACTTCCGGGAACGTCGTTATCGCGCTGGATTTCGACGACGGCTTCATTTATTCGACCAACGGCTCAAATCCCAGCTTTATGAAGTCGGGAAGCTCTTTCTCGGTCGGGTGCCACACGTCCGAGCATCACAGCGAGAGGATCGGCGACGAGATCACACTTTCTCCCCTTGTGACGTATGATGTTGAGCTATACCTCCGCTGCGCGAAGGCCGTCGCAGAACAGACGGACAAGCCGCTTGTCTTTTCTATCAGCACAAATCTTCCGGGATACGATCAGATAGCCGTCAAAGTGCGGTAATGCGCGCAATTACATGACCGAATGCTCGAGCGCAAAAACGGAGCAGCCAAATGGAAAGGATAAGGCGGCTGCTGCGCCCGAAGCTGCACAGGAAAGTCACGAAGAAGCGGCGCGACAGATTCATGCCATTTACCTATTGACAAAGTAGGATTAAAATAGTAGTATCATCCGGCAAGTACTTACGCAGGAGAAAACCAATGGAAACGAATGCAAAAAAGAGAAAAATAAGCCGGGAGACGATGAAAACGGCGTTCGTCAGGTCTCTGCCGGTAATGTTCAGCTATCTGTTCATCGGCATCGCCTACGGCATGACGATGGAGGAGGCCGGACTGAAATGGTACTACTCGCTGGCGGTCAGCTCCGCGGTGTACACGGGGGCCTTCCAGTTCGTGCTGATAACCTTCCTTTCAAGCGGCGCGTCACTTGTGACGGTGGCACTGACGGCGCTGCTGATGAACAGCCGGCAGAGCTTTTACGCCCTGACCTTCCTCAACGACTTCAAGCGCATGGGGCGGCGCAGGCTGTACATGATACACACGCTGACCGACGAGACCTATGCCGTCAACTGCACGCTGGACGATATCCCGGAGGGGGAGCGGGAGGACACGATGTTCGTCGTGGCTGTGCTGTGCCGGTTTTACTGGATAGCAAGCTCCGTTCTGGGCGGGGTGATCGGACAGCTCATCCCATTCCAGCTTGAGGGCATAGACTTCTGCATGACGGCGCTTTTCGTGACGATATTTATCGACCAGTGGGAAAAGACCGACAGGCACGCCCCGGCGCTGGCAGGGCTGGGGATAGGCGTGGCGTGCCTGCTGATATTCGGGGCGAGCCGCTTTATGCTTCCGGCGCTGCTGATGACCTCGGGGCTGCTGGTGCTGCTGGGCAGGAAGGAGGCAGAGGCATGAAAACAGGCTGCATCATACTTGCGATCGCGGTCTCGGCCGCAGTGACCTTTGCCCTGCGCGCGCTGCCGTTCGCGGCCTTCTGCGGGGACAGGGCCATGCCCGCGTGGCTGGAACGCCTCGGCAGGACATTGCCGAGCGCGATAATGGCGGTGCTGGTGGTATACTGCCTGAAGGGCGCGGCGGCGGACTTCGTCGGAACGGGCGTGCCGCAGCTTCTGGCCGTGGCAGTTGTGGCCGTCAGCTACAAGCTGCGGCACAGCACCTTCCTCAGCATACTTCTCGGCACTGGCGCATATATGGCGCTGATACAGCTTCTGTGACGCGGGGGCGGCGCGATGGAACTGACGATAGAACAATTTGAGGCGCTGGACCGCGGGGAAGTGCATCTGCTGGACATGCGCAGCGAGCTTGACATGGCCTATGGCAGCATACCGGGGGCGGCGCACTTCGACGCGGAGGCACAGGCTCCCCTGCCGCCAATGGACGGGAAAAAGCTCGTGATATACTGCAAGCGCGGGCTTCTCAGCGTGGACATTGCGGAGCGGCTGCGCGATATGGGCTATGACGCGTATTCGCTCAAGGGCGGGTACATCGAGTGGCTGATGCGCGAGATACAAAAGCGCGAGGCGGACGAGCTGAAAGCCGGCGTCGAGGCGAGCATAATGAAAAAATTCCGCCGCCAGACGTGGAGCCGCTTCACCAAGGCGATAAGGGAATACGAGCTGATAAAGCCCGGCGACAGGATAGCCGTGTGCATCTCCGGCGGGAAGGACTCCATGCTGATGGCAAAGCTCTTTCAGGAGCTGGAGCGGCACAGCAAGTTCCCCTTTGAGGTGAAATACCTTGTGATGGACCCCGGCTACAGCCCGGAGAACCGCGCCGTGATAGAGGACAACGCCAGAAAGCTGGGCGTGCCGGTAACGGTGTTTGAGTCGGACATATTCGACGCGGTGTACACGGTGGACAAATCCCCGTGCTATCTGTGCGCGCGGATGCGGCGCGGGCACCTTTACACCTACGCCCGCTCTCTCGGCTGCAACAAGATAGCGCTGGGGCACCACTATGACGACGTTATAGAGACGATACTCATGGGGATGCTGTACGGGGCGCAGGTGCAGACCATGATGCCGAAGCTGCACAGCACGAACTTTGAGGGGATGGAGCTTATCCGCCCGCTGTACCTCATACGCGAGGACGACATAAAGGCGTGGCGCGACTATAACGGGCTGCACTTCATCCAGTGTGCCTGCAAGTTCACGGATAGCTGCACCACCTGCGGGAATGAAGAGACGCGCTCAAAGCGGGCGGAGGTGAAGGAGCTTATCCGCCGCATGAAGGAGACGAACCCCGAGGTCGAGGCGCACATCTTCCGCAGCGTGGAGAACGTCAACCTCAACACCGTGATAGCCTATAAAAAGGACGGCGTAAAGCGGCACTTCCTCGACAGCTACGACGGGGAAGGATGAGGGAATAGAGCAAGCCCTCCGGCGGACGAACCGGAGGGCTTGAGACTGTCGAAAAAGCGGCAATGCCGCTTTTTCGAGAAAGCTTCGCTTCGTTCTGCGCCTCAGTTGTCCGCTGATAGCGGACAATTCGACGCTCACTCCGCGCAAAATGTTTTCCGCCACGCACATGTCGCGGCAGAAAACATATCATACTGCTTTCGCGTCTGCGGACGCGAAACTCTGCGAGGCTTTTTGACATGCTGAGCCCTCCGGCGGACGAACCGGAGGGCTTGAAAAATATACAAGACAAAATTCAGATGAACACGTATTTTTTCAGACGGTCAAAGGCCTCGATGAGACGGGATTTGGGCAGGGCGAGGTTCATGCGGATGGTCATGGGCCAGAAGAAGTCCTCTCCGTTCTGCCAGATGACGCCGCAGCGGATGCCGCGGTGCTGAAGCTCCGTTATGGTGATGCCGCGGTCTTGGCAGAACTGCGCGCAGTCGAGATACAGCATATACGTTCCCTGCGGGCGCATACACGTGACGCCGGGGAAATTATCGCGGATGAAATCGCAGGCGTAGGCGATGTTTTCGTCAATGACAAGGCGCATCTCGTCCGCCCACGCCTCGCCCTCCGGCGAGAACGCGCCGATGAGCGCATGCACGGAGAGAACGTTCGGGTCGTTATAATGACTCATCTCACTGCGGCGCACGACGCGGTCACGCAGGTAGGGGTCATATATGATATGGTAGGAGCCGACAAGCCCCGCGAGGGAGAAGGTCTTGCTGGGGGCGTAAAAGGCGATGGTGCGCATCCTCGCGTCGGCGGAGACGGACTGGGTTGGGATGTGCTTATAGCCGGGCATTATGATGTCCGACCAGATCTCATCGGAGATGACGACGCAGTCATTCGCGGCGTAGACCTCCATCGCGCGCTCGATCTCCCAGCGCTCCCACACGCGGCCGCAGGGGTTGTGCGGAGAGCAGAAGATGGCAAGGTGTATCCCCTCTGCCTTGAGGCGCGCGTCCATGTCCTCATAATCCATGCGCCACACGCCGTTCGCGTCGCGGCGGAGCGGGCTGTGGACTATCGTGCGGCCGATATCCGTGAGCGTATGCGTGAAGCCGACATAGGTGGGCGAATGGATGAGTATCTTGTCGCCGGGGGAGGTGAAGGCCTGAACCGCCGCGCTGACGCCGCCGAGCACGCCGTTTTCGTAGCCGATGTGCGCCCTTTCCAGCCCCTCGACGCCGTTGCGGCGGCGCTGCCATGAGATTATGGCGTCATAATACTCGTCCGGCAGGGCAAAATAGCCGAAGTTCGGCATTTCCAGGCGCCGGTGTATCGCGTCGAGCACGGCGGGCGCGGCGGGAAAGCTCATATCCGCGACCCACATGGGGATAGGGTCAAAGCCGTCCTCCGGCGCGACGCCGGAAAACGGGATTTTATCAAAGGCGAGAGAATCTCTGCCGCGCCTGTCGAGCACGGTCGTAAAATCATATTTCATAAAGAACTCCTTATATATCTATATAGGGCAGGGAAATATAGAACTCACTTGCGGTTACTTGCGGTGCTTGACGCGCATGAAGAGCTTCGGCGCGGCGCGGCCCGTGAAGGCCACCAGACGGAACATGAGCATGTTCAGCCACACGATGCGCGTGTGCATAACGGCGCACATTATCTTCACCGCCGCACCCCCGTAAACGCCGCGGCTGCGCTGCTGCACCTGCTGACTGCGGAGGATGCCGCGCACGTATTCGCGCTTGCCGCCGTAAGAGAGCGTGCAGCTCGGCGTGAAGAGATTCGTCATGCAGGAGAAGATGCTTTTGACGAACATGTAGCGGCAGGGCGCGTCGTCCTGCGTGCCGAAGCGGCTGCAAAGCTGCTGCATACGGCTGTCGGCGAGACAGCAGGCCTCCGGCTTCTTCTCATAATAGCGGGAGATAAGGCTCTCCCCGCCGTGCATGACGTAGAAATACCGGCACTCCGGCAGGACGGCGACGCGCAGCGCGCGCTCAAGGCAGTCAAAGACGAAAAGCCTGTCCTCGCCCCAGCGGAAGTCGAGAAAGCGCAGAGCGCCGCGGCGGATAAGGTCGGCGCTGAAAAGCTTTGCCCAGACCTGATTTAGCATGTTCGCCATGTAGAGCCGCGGAAGCGCCGCGCCAAGCGAGTCCGCGCCCAGCACCGCCGCAGGTTCGGAATAGTCGCGGCGGCTGCCGTCCGGACTGAGGATGGAAAAGCCCATCAGGACAAGCTCCGCCCCGTCCTGCGCCGCCGACAGCGCGCGCTCCACCGCGTCGGGCGCAAGATAGTCGTCCGCATCGACGAACATCACATACTCCGCGTCGGCGCTGATGGCCTCCATGCCGCGGTTGCGCGCCACGGCGGGGCCGGAGTTCGGCATACGGACAAGGTGCAGCCGCGCCTCACTTGCGGCGAGCCGGGAGACGGCATCCGCCGTGCCGTCGTCGGAGCCGTCGTCCACGACGATGACCTCCAGCGCGCGGTGCGTCTGCGAAAGCACGCTTTCCACGGCGCGCCCTATAAATTCCGCGGCGTTGTACGCCGGGATTATGACGGAAACCTTGACGTCGCTCATGTCACATCTCCTCGCTGCCGCCGGCGTCCTTATACGCCGCGACGAAGAATTCGTACATCGGCATCAGCCGGGAAAACGCCTCGACCAGCGTCTGCGGCAGAGCCGGGGAGAACAGCGCCCCGCCGAAGTCGCGCGTGCAGTCTATCCCGGCGCGGCGGCGGTTGTACCAGTGGTCTATCACGCCGCCGCGGCTGCCCTTGGGTCGTTTATACTCCTCGCCGGACACGGCGAAGCCGTCCAGCTTCTCCACGGCGGCGGCAATGCGTTCAAACCGGGCGGGGTTCGCGTCGATATTGCGGCGGAAGGCCTCCATCTGCGCGGCCGTGGCGCTGTAAAAGCCCATGCCGTAGCTGTAATCCGCCGCGCCTATCTCAAACCAGAACATCGGCCCCTCAAGCAGCGCGTCGCCGCCCTTTATGGAGAACCACAGATGGTCCTTATACGGGCCGCGCCCGTGCAGGCGCCTTGCGTCGCGGTATATGCGCGCCACGTGCAGCCGGCAGTCGAGCTGGGGATAGCGCTGCTGCATGAGGGCGAAGGTCTCCTCCGCCAGCGCCTTGAAGGGGGCGTTCAGCACCCGCTCAAACTCGTCCTTGTGCGCAAGGAACCACGTGCGTTCGTTATTAAAGCTCAGCTCCCACAGAAATTCACTCGTTTTGGGAGAAAAGCCGTCAAATCCGTTTATAGCCGCCATATATGCACCATGCCTTTTATATGTATCGGAAAAATCAAATTATATGTAGCGAATATGTATTATAACATAGTCCGCACACCGTATTCAAGCTGTACATATTTAATATTCTGTGATATTATACCCTCAACTGACAGGGGCATACAGGACGCCCTATGCACTGATAAGGAGCGTAGCCATGAAAATAATCATTGCCGGCGCCGGGAAGAGCGGCTTCGCCGTGGCGCAGACGCTGTCCCAAGAGGGGCACGACATCACCGTCATCGACAAGAGCGGGGATATCATAAACCAGGTCTCAAACGGACTGGACGTCATATGCATAGAGGGCAACGCCACAAACCCCGAATCGCTCATCGGCGCAGGCGCGAGGGAAGCGGATCTCATCGTCGCATCGACGCGCAGCGACGAGGTGAACATGATATGCGGCATCGCAGCGCGCAAGCTCGGCACGAAGCACGTCATCGCCCGCATCCGCGACCCGGAATATATAAGCCAGACGGGCTTCCTGCGCGAGACGCTGGGCCTTTCCATGATAGTCAACCCCGAGCTTGAGTGCGCGCGGGAGATATCGCGCATCCTGCGCTTCCCCAGCGCGGCGCGCGTGGACGTGTTTTCAAAGGGCAGCGTGGAGATAGTGGAGCACCGCGTTCTGCCGGGGGAAAAGCTTGACGGGATGCAGCTTAAAAGCCTGCACGGCAACTTCAACGCAGCGGTGCTCGTCAGCGTGGTCGAGCGCGGCGGCGAGGCGTATATACCGAACGGCGATTTTGTGCTGCGCGGCGGCGACAAGCTGAGCATAACCGGCCCCACGCGCGAGCTGAGGAAGCTCTTCACCGCCGTGGGCAAATATAAAAAGCCAGTGAAAAAGGTGCTGATAATGGGCGGCGGAAGGATCGCCGTATACCTGACGACACTTTTGAAGGAGTCGGGCATGAGCGTGACCGTGATAGAGCGCGACAGGGCGCGCTGTGACGCGCTGTGCGACCTCATCCCCGCCGCGACCGTCATCTGCGGCGACGCGACGAAGAGCGACGTGCTTCAGGAGGAGGGCATCCGCGCGGCGGACGCCTTTGTGGCCCTGACCGGCGACGACGGCGACAACATTGTCACGTCCATGTACGCCGGACGCTGCCAGGTCGGCACCATCGTCACGAAGGTCAACCGTGAGCATTTCACGGATATCCTTGAAAGCTCCGGGCTGGACTGCATCGTGTCGCCGAAGGATCTTATCGCGCAGCAGCTCGCGCGCTACGTCCGCGCGATGAGCAACTCCGTCGGAAGCAGCATGGAGACGCTTTACAAGCTGGCAGACGGCAAGGCCGAGGCGCTGGAGTTCACCGTGGGCGACGACTTTGCCTGCGCGGGGCAGACGCTGCGCGAGCTGCGGCTGAAGCCGGGCGTGCTCATCTGCGCCATCATACGCGGCAGCAGGAGCATCATCCCCGACGGCAGCACGCAGATACTCGCCGGGGATCACGCAATCATCGTCTCCGCCGCGGGCAGACTTAAAACGCTCGACGGCATGCTTGAGGGGCACGTATGAACGCAAGGATGGTCGCCCGCATTCTGGGCACGGTACTGTTTATTTTTGCCGCCCTGCTGCTCCTTCCGGCGGCGGTGGCGCTCATCTACGGCGAGAACGCGCTGTATTTCATTATCCCGGCGGCGCTGTCGGCGCTCACGGGCTTCGTGCTGACGCGCTTTACGCCGCATTCGCACGCAATATTTTCACGCGAGGGCTTCACCTCGGTGGGGCTTGCGTGGATATCCATGGGTCTTTTCGGGGCGCTGCCCTTCGTGCTGAGCGGGGATATACCCAATTATATAGACGCGGTGTTTGAGACCGTATCAGGTCTTACGACTACGGGCGCGTCAATCATGAGCAACGTGGAGGGCATGAGCCGCAGCGGCCTTTTCTGGCGCTGCTTTACGCACTGGATAGGCGGCATGGGCGTGCTGGTGTTCATCATGGCGGTCCTGCCCATGGGGGATGAGCACTCCATGCACATCATGCGCGCGGAGGTGCCCGGCCCGACGGTAGGCAAGCTCGTGCCGAAGGCGCGCGACACGGCGCGGATATTATATATCATCTATGCCGCGCTGACCGCGATAGAGACGGTGTTTCTGATGTGCGGCGGCATGAGCTTTTACGAGGCGCTGCTGCACGCCTTCGCCACGGCAGGCACGGGCGGCTTCTCCACCCGCAACGCCAGCATCGCGGCCTTCAACAGTGTGTATATCGAAATGGTCATCGCGGTGTTTCTGATGCTGTTCGGCATCAACTTCAACCTCTACTATTTTGTCATCATAGGGCGGATAAAGGACGCGCTCAGGAGCGAGGAGCTGCACGTGTACCTCGGGCTTATCGCCGGGTGCACGCTGGCCATCGCCCTCGGCATCGCAAAGATGTACGGCGGCCTTGCGCAGGGGCTTCGCCACGCGTTTTTCAACACGCTCTCTATAGTCACGACGGCGGGCTTCGGCACGGTGGACTTCGTCCAATGGCCGGCCTATGCGCATTATATATTGGTGCTGCTGATGTTCATAGGCGGCTGCGCGGGCAGCACGGGCGGCGGCCTGAAGCTGAGCCGTGTGATACTGCTGATAAAGACGGCGCTGGCCGACCTTGTGGGCATGCTGCACCCGCGCGAGGTGCGCCGCGTGCAGATGGACGGCAAGCGCGTGGACGAGGGCACGACGAAGGCGGTGTACGGCTTCGCCGCGCTGTATGTGCTGGTGATCCTCACCGCGGGGCTTATAGTCTCGCTGGACGGATATGACTTCACAACGAACTTCACGGCGGCGCTCTCGTGCATGTCGAATATCGGGCCGGGGCTTTCGCTCATCGGACCGACGGGGAACTTCGCGATATTTTCCCCGTTTTCAAAGGTGGTGCTGACCGTCGTGATGCTGCTGGGGCGGCTTGAGATATACCCGCTGTTCATGCTGGCAAGCCCGCTGCTGTGGAAAAAGAGATAAAAAAAAGGAACTGCAAGCTATGAATCACAGAATGGTCGCCCGTATTCTGGGGCAGGTGCAGCTCATCCTCGCCAGCCCCTCGTTCTGGAAGAGGAAGTGACGGCGCAGGCATGGCATATGCCGCGAAAACCGCCGAAAAGGCGAATATCGCCTATTGACAAATCGCGCGGCGTTTTTATGCGCGCTTATCACAGGGAGGTATTGATGTGACTGCAAAGCTGAGAGACTTGTTTATAGGAAAACCGCTTAGCGACGATCAGCTCAGCGGCGAGAAGTTCAGGGTGCTGTGGGGACTGCCTATATACTCGAGCGACACCATCTCCTCCGTCGCCTACGCGGGGGAAGAGGTGCTGGTGGTGCTGCTGCCCGTGCTGGGGCTTATGGCGACGCACACGCTGGTCTATGTCATGTGCGCGATAATCGCGCTGCTTCTGATACTGGTGTTCTGCTACAGGCAGACTATAGACGCCTATCCGCAGGGGGGCGGCGCGTACATCGTCGGCGCGGACAACCTCGGCGAGATACCGGGGCTTGTGGCGGCGTCGTCGCTGACGGTGGGCTATATCCTCACCGTGGCGGTGTCGAGCTGCTCCGGCGCGGCGGCTGTCGTGTCGGCCTTCCCGGCGCTGGGCGCGTACAAGGCGTGGATAGCCTTCGCCATCGTGTGCCTGCTGACCTGGGGCAACCTGCGCGGTATGCGCGAGTCGGCGGTGATGTTCGGCGTGCCGACGTACTTTTTCATTCTGTCCATACTCGTTCTTATAATCACGGGCTTCGTGCGCGCGGAGCTGGGCTATGAGCCGCCCGCCCCGGCGGCCGTGGCGGAGACGGCGGGGGACATGACGCTGTTCCTTCTTCTGCACGCGTTCGCCTCCGGCTGCACCGCGCTGACCGGCGTCGAGGCCGTCAGCAACGGCGTGCCCTCCTTCCGTGAGCCGTCCGCCAAGAACGCCAAGCTCGTGCTCAGCCTCATGGCGGGCATAGTCGGCGTGACCTTCATAAGCGTGGCCGTGTTGACGGATATTTACCACGTTGTTCCCGAAAACGGCATGACCGCAATCGCCTGCCTTGCCGCGGCGGTGTTCGGCAGCGGCAGCGTGTGGTTCCACATCTTCCAGATTGCCACGGTCGTGATACTCTCTCTGGCGGCGAACACCGCCTATGCCGGGATGCCGCTGCTGCTGGCGATGGTCGCGCACGACGGGTATATGCCCCGCCGCTACACCCAGCGCGGCGCGCGGCTGAACTTCTCAAACGGCGTGCTGCTGATATTCTTCTCCGCCTCCGCGCTCATCTTCCTTTTCAACGCCGACACGCACACCCTTCTGCCGCTGTACGCCACGGGCGTGTTTGTGTCCTTCACGATATCTCAGGCGGGCATGTTCGTGCGCTGGACAAAGACGCGGCCCGCCGGGTGGAAGCACAGGGCGGTCATAAACGCGCTGGGCACCGTGATATGCGCGGTGGTGTGCCTTGTCATCGCCGTCACGCGCTTCACGGAGGGCGCGTGGGTGGTCGTTATCATCATCCCGGCCTTCGTGTACACGATGCTGCGCATAAAGCGGCACTATAACCACGTGGCGGACGACCTGCGGATATCCTCCGCGGAGGAGGCGCGGCAGTTCCTCGGCAGCGTCAAGCCCGGCCGCGTGATACTGCCCGTGCAGACGATAAACCGCTCGTTCATAAAGACGCTGGACTGCGCGCTGGGCTGCGGCTTTGAGGACATAGAGCTTTACAACGTCTCTGCCGACGTGGAGAGCGCGCAGCGCCTCCAGAAGCAGGTGGAGGAGCTTGGCCTTGGGCTGCGCTTTGTTTACGACGTCACGCCCTACCGCAACACGAACGAGGTGCTTCTGCGGCACGTCTACAGCGAGGCGCAGAAGCTTGAAGAGCACCAGAGCCTGACAGTGATGATGGGCGCGCTGGTCGTGACGAACCCTGTGAAAAAGCTGCTGCACAACCAGACGACGCAGCGCCTGACGGCAAAGCTGGAAAAATACCGCAACGTGAACGTGTTCACCGTGCCGTACATAGTGTAAAAAAAGGCGCAATGCGCCCATATATGGATACAAACAGCCGCTCATACTGTGAGCGGCTGTTCAGCTTGTCAAAAAAAGCCTCGCAGAGTTTCGCGTCCGCA
>UMHM01097460.1_pt1 | contig 17007 bp, 8 predicted proteins | sample 1965501 | NCBI WGS metagenome assembly UMHM01 (sample SAMEA4836095, study PRJEB28245) | human gut metagenome | biome: gut microbiome; material: fecal sample | place: Denmark | collected 2008
CTCTGCGGCGGACTGGGAGAGTACCTGACGGGGGGCCAATACGACTTCCCGTCGATCGACGCGGACATCAAGACGGTTGCGGCGGAACTGCCGGAGCTGGGCTACGTCTCCGTGGCGGGGTTGACGGACAAGGGGGACAAACTGCACTTCTCCAGCGCCTCCGCCCGCGAACTGGGGAGGCGTTACTTCGCGGAATATCAGCGTCTCGTCGATCGCGCCCGCTGAAACAGCGGAATTTCCCCTTTGCCGGCTTGCAATCCCGGAACTGTGCGGCTATTGTAAATTATCGCATTTTTCATCGTACATTTCAGGACTGTTCCAAAACGCCGAACCGGGGGGAAACCGATTGAAGAAAATCTTCCTGAGCATTTTTTCCGCCGTGCTGAGCACGGTTCTCATCTCCTGCGCCCGGCTTGCCGGTACCGATTCCGGGAAGCGGGATTTTTCCGCTCTGCCTCCCGCCGAACTCCGCGCGGCAGCGGAACAGGGAGACCAGAAGGCACAATTCAACCTTGGCGTCCGCTATTACAAAGGCGAAGGCGTGGAACAAAATTACGCCGAAGCGGTCAAGTGGTTTCGAAAAGCTGCTCAGCAGGGAAATGCCAAAGCACAATACGACCTTGGCGTCTGTTATTACGAAGGCGAAGGCGTGGAACAAAATTATGCTGAAGCGGTCAAGTGGTTTCAAAAAGCGGCGCAGCAGGGAAATGCCAAAGCACAATACAACCTTGCTTTCTGTTATGATAACGGAAAAGGTGTAACGCAGGATTACACGAAGGCTGTACAATGGTACCGTAAGGCTGCAAAACAGGGAGATGCCAAAGCACAATTCAATCTGGCCATCTGTTATAACAACGGGGAAGGAGTAAAGCAGGATTATGTGGAGGCAGTCCAATGGTATCGCAAGGCCGCACGTCAGGGACATGCAGGGGCACAATACAACCTTGGTGTCTGTTGTTACAAAGGCGTAGGCGTGAAACAAAATTATGCCGAAGCGGTCAAGTGGTTTCGAAAAGCCGCACTTCAGGGAGATGCCAGCGCACAATTCAACCTTGCAGTCTGTTATTATAACGGCAGAGGAATAAAACAGAATTACACGGAAGCAGTTCAATGGTATCGCAAGGCCGCAGAACAGGGACATGCAGGAGCACAATACAACCTGGGGGTATGCTATGAATACGGCGAAGGCGTGAAACAGGATTACACGAAGGCTGTCCAATGGTATCGCAAAGCCGCACTTCAGGGAGATGCCAGCGCACAATACAATCTGGCTGTCTGTTATGATAACGGCGAAGGCATAACGCGGGATTGCACGGAGGCGGTCAAATGGTACCGAAAGGCCGCAGAACAGGGACATGCAGGGGCTCAAAACAACTTGGGGGTATGCTATGAATACGGCAAAGGCGTGAAACAGGATTACGCGAAGGCGGTCAAGTGGTATTGCAAAGCTGCTCTTCAGGGACATGCAAAAGCACAATTCAACCTGGCCCTCTGTTATAAAAAAGGAAAAGGTATAACGCAGGATTATGCCGAGGCGGTCAAGTGGTATCGCAAGGCCGCAGAACAGGGAGATGCAGGAGCACAATACAACCTTGCTGTATGTTATGATAACGGCGAAGGTATAACGAGGGATTATGCCGAGGCGGTCAAATGGTACCGCAAAGCCGCAGAACAGGGAGATGTCAGCGCACAATTCAACCTTGCTCTATGTTATGATAACGGAGAAGGCATAACGCAGGATTGCACGGAGGCGGCAAAGTGGTATCAAAAGGCTGCGGAACAGGGACATGCAGGAGCTCAAAACAACCTGGGGGCATGCTATAAATACGGCGAAGGCGTGAAGCAGGATTACGCAGAGGCGGTCAAGTGGTATCAAAAGGCCGCACAGCAGGGAAATGTGAACGCCATGCGGAACCTCGCCCGCTGTTACCGACACGGCCACGGCGTGGAAAAAAACAACGTGAAGGCCGCCATCCTGTCCACCGCCGCTCTTCTGCAGCACCTCGCCCGGTAAGCGTTGGTGTTCCCCCCTGCCCCGGAATTTTCCGCGGCCGTCACTCCACCATACCGGACTGCTGCAGCACTTTTCTGCCGAATTCCAGATAACGCCTCGCCTTCGACGTTACCGCCGAAAATCCGAAGAGCTTCACCGTCTCCCGGTACAGCGTATCCTCCTCGCAGGAGCTGAAATCAATCAGCACCTCCTTCATCGCATTCGCCAGTTCCTCCGGCGGGATCTCATCAATCGCCCGCCGGGACGCATCATCCACGGCGACCCGGTAATCCCGGAAGGAGGCGGCACTCCGCCCTTCCGGCCAGAAAACCCGGACCTCACCTGCTTTCGTCATCTCCAGTTCCCGCGGCAGGCAACCGTTGAGAACGTTCTGAATATTTTCCCCGGTCCGGCTGAAACCCCACGCCCGGACCAGCCTTTTCTTCAGGAGCGGTTCACAGATCGGCCCCTCCTGCTGAACCACCTCCCGCATCTGTTTCCGGATCAGCGCCCGACCGGCACTCTCGTAGAAAAGCTCCTGCGGCAGCCGTTCACGATTAACCCAGATCCGATACTCCCGACGATGCGCCGAAACCGCCGGCTTCGGCGGCGGCACCGCTGATTCCGGCTCGTGCACAGGCTCCGGTTCCGACTCCGGTTCCGGCTTCGACTCCGGTTCCGGCGGCTCCCGGCGAATCTCCTCGATCAGCGCCAGCAGTTTCTGTTCCGCCCGCGACCGGTCGAATGCCCAGTCCACGCTCCAGGCCCGGTAGATATGCCAGCCGAGCGAACGTAATACGCTCTCCCGCAGATGATCGCGGTCACGAGTGGTTTTCCAGGCAGCGTAGGAGTTACCGTCGCACTCGATCCCCAACAGAAATTCCGACTCCTTATCCGGATTGCGGACCGCCAGATCGATCCGACACCCGGAACGGCCGACATTGCGTTCCACCACATAACCGTGCGCAGTGAGAAAGGCGGCAATTCGCTCCATCAGCCCCTCTTTCGCGGTTCTTCCGCTGCTCCGTACCGGAACCGGGATTCCCTTCTCCGCATAGTCAAGAAAGTATTTCAAGTGCGCCGCACCCACCGCGCCGGTACGCGCCAGATCAATCTGTGTGGCATGGATGCTGGAAAACACCACCACCTGCTCCCGTGCCCGGGTGATGGCGACATTCAGCCGCCGCTCCCCCCCCTGCCGGTTCAACGGACCGAAATTCATCGAAAACTTCCCCTCCGCATCTGCGGCGTAGCAAATCGAAAAGAGAATGACATCCCGCTCATCTCCCTGAACATTTTCCAGATTCTTCACAAAGGGCGGTTCCTCGCCGAGGTCACTGAAACAATGCTCCAGTTCCGGATGCGCAGCACGTTCCGCTTCGATCATATCCTCGATCAGATCTTTCTGCGCCTGACTGAAGGTAACGATTCCCCAACTGCGCGGGTTCCAGTTCGGATCCCGCAGCCGCTCAAAAACATACCGCACCAGAATCTCCGCCTCACGCCGGTTGGTGCGCGTTCCCCGGCGGTCGTAGATGCCGTCCGGAACAAACACGAACCGCACGCCGAGCCGCTCGGAATTGCGCGCCGCCGGAAAGGTGAAAAGCCGGTCCCCATAATAGTAATGGTTACTGAACGTAATCAACGACTCGTGACGGCTGCGGTAATGCCAGTTGAGGCAGGCCGAATGCACCCCGGCGGCAATGCATTCATCCAGAATACTCTCCATATCCTCAAGTTCATCCGGCATTCTCTCCCCGTCCTCCGCCTCGCCTTTCTGGAAAAAATTGGTCGGCGGCATCTGCTTCGGATCGCCAACCACGATCAGCTGTTTTCCCCGGGCGATCACCCCGATGGAATCCCACACCGGGATCTGCGACGCCTCGTCGAAAACAATCAGGTCGAACGGCGCCGCATCCGGCGGCAGATACTGCGCAACCGAAAGCGGACTCATCAGAAAGCAGGGTTTCAAAACCGGCGCCAGTGTCGGAATCTGTTCAAGCAGCAGCCGTACCGGTTTCAAGCGGGCCCGCTTCTCGCACTCCCGCTTGAGGATTCCCAGTTCAGTTCCCTCCGGACACGGGCCGGACCGGCGGCGCGGCAGCCGTGCCGCCAGCCGGGCGTAGATGATCCGCCGGGAGAGTGCCGTATATTTCCGGTCCAGTTCGCAGAATCGGCGGATGCTCTCTTCCCGGCTGGAACCGGAGAAATTGCAGAGCAGCGGCGACTGCGCAAGGATTTGATTGAGCATCTCGCTACAGTAAAGCACGTCGAACATACCGGCGATCTCCGCCGACGCGAGTCGCCCCGTTTCCATGGCCGCGGCAATTCCGCCGATGCCCTGCGTCTCCGCCGACGCTCTCAGACGGCGATAGCGCAGGACACCGCGCAACATCCCGGCCCCTTCCTGAATGCGTTTTGCTCCGGCCACCACATCCGTCAGGACCTGTTCCGCTGCGACCGCGGGAGCATGAACGGCAAATGCCTGCAGTTTCTCCTGAAATTCATTCCAAGCCAGCAGCAGATCGTTAATCCGGCTCCGCAGTGGAGCTTTCGCGGCAAAATGCTGATCCGCATCCGGCAACAACTGCTGCAGTTTCGCGATCAGCGGAGCTTTCACGCCCGGCTCTTCTTCGGCAAGCGAATCGACGAGACGGTGAATCCCACGCGCCTGTTCCATGACAGGGTTCAGCCATCCCCAGTCCGGCTCGCCATGATTCCAAAAACTCCCGAGTTGCGATTGCACCGCCGGCGCCGTTTTTTCCATCGCACGGCAGCAGTCGGCATACCCTTCGCAATCCGGCAGGATCCGGGTCAGTTCCGCGATGGTCAACCGGGTGCCGCCGAGCTTCTTGAGCCCGGCAAGTTCCCGGAGCAGAGCCCGGTTCCGGAAAAAACGGATTAGAAAAAACGCCTGCGCATTTTCTCCGAGCCGGGCGGAGATTCCGGTAAAATCCAGTTCCGTCAGCAAATCCTGCCGGTAATACTTCAGTTTTTCCGCCAGCTCTCTGCGGCGCAGATCGTTCTCCGCGAACGTCTCGCAGAAAGCCACCCGTTCCGGGAACCCTTCGTCCAGAAACGGTGCCGGAATGGCACCGCATGTCTTGAGCGCCTCAGCCAGAAGCGCGGCGCGGTAGAGGTAAGCCAGCCTGTTGCAGGACGCCAATCCCAGCAGTCCCGCAAGTGCGCTGAAGCTCTTCTCCAGCTTCCCGGCGGCGGCAAGCAGATCCCTGACGACGGCAAGCAGATCCCGTTCAAAAACAGGACTCCACTCCACCGGCGACAGCCCCTGAAGCGACGCAAGTGCCTCAGGAGAAGTTTCATTCCAGGCGGTCGCCAGATCGGCAGCCAGACGTTCCGCCGCTTCATACTCTTCGCGGGTGTGATGGAGACAATCGATCTTCAACAGGCCGCCGGGCAGCTCCCGCTCCTGCAGGAAAAGCAGGGAAAAACAGTCGCCGGCGGAAAATCCATTCGGATATTTCCGGTGAAGTTCCTCCACATATTCATTGAGTTCTCCACGCAGCTGCTCCAAGTTCTCCGTCACGCTCTCCCACTGGCCGGAGGGGGAAGTTTCCGGCACCTGCAGCGCCTCGGCGAATTGCGCCATCACCTCGGTCTTCCCCGCCTTGCTGGAATGCAGTTCCAGGCAGAACGGGCGCAGTCCGATCGAGGAGAGGCGCCGGTGCACCACCTCCAGCGCCGCCTTCTTCTCCGAAACGAAAAGCACCCGCCGCCCCAGCGCGAGATTATGCGCGATGATATTGGTAATCGTCTGGGACTTTCCGGTACCCGGCGGCCCGTGCAGAACAAAACTCTTCCCCAACTGCGAATACAACACGGCGGCCAGTTGCGAAGAATCCGCACTCATCGGACAGAAAAGATTTTTGAGATCGAGACGGGCTCCGATTTCATCAGGCGGAAATACTTCAATCCCATCGTCGAAAATGCCGCCGCCTTCGATCAGATGGCTGACCAGCGGATTCTGCTTCAGCGCATCGAGTCTTGCGGTCATATCGTTCCACATGACAAACTTGCCGAATGAAAAATGGCCGATACGCGCTTCTTCACGCACCTCCCATCCCTTCATCTCCCGGATGGTCTGCCGGAAAATCTGCATCACCAGATGAACATCCACACCGGAATCGTCCGTCGGCAGCGGCATGACTCCCGGAATCGTCAGCCGGTACTGGCTGCGAAGCAGTTCCAGCAGCGTCTCATTGATGACCGTATCCTCGTCAAGCCGGGCGATACGGATTCCTTCTGCCATCGATTTGCGCAGCAGCCGGATCGGAATCAGCAGGATCGGCGCAAGATAGGATTTTTCATCCCGTTCCGAAACCTTCCACTCCAGAAAGCCGACTGCAAGAAAGAGCGTGTTGACGCCTCCTTCCTCCAGATCAGTTCGCCCCTGCCGGTAAAGTCCGACCAGACGCCGTTCCATTTCCTGCGGCGCAAGCAGAGTCCAGAGCCGCCGCTGCGCGAGTTCCTGATCCAGCAGCTGTTTGATCTCACTGCCGACCTCGCTGCCGCGCAGCATCGAAAGATCATGCAGATCCTTTTCGCTGAGAAGGTTGGATAACGGATGCAGCGAGAGCAGTTCATCGGCCGCGATCTTATCTTCCAGCAACGAAATATCGGTACAAGCAATCGGAATCACCTGCCGGGTGTCGCGAACGTTGAGCAACCGGTTCCGGAGCGAGAGATCCAGCAGCTTCTGGGTCCAGCGGGCCACCCGTGCCGGAGCGTCAGAAACGTTCCGCAACTTCTCCAGATCCACCTCCATCTCCAGCTGCCGTCTTTGCTCTTCGCCGAGCGCCTCGACCTGTGGCGGCACCTCCGGCAGCAGCTCCACGCCGCCGGCACTGCGCAGCAGCGGCAGCGGACGGATCCCGCTGTGCCGGGCGCGGGTGACGTCGATGGCACATTGGAAATCTCCGTCGATATTCAAGTGATTTTTCCGGGCATACGCCTCGGCGGCGGAAAATGTGTCATTGCCGGTAACAAAGGTGGTTTCCAATACAAGGAACTCATCCAGATCGACCAGTTTGCGGATCGTCTGAAGATCGTCCATCGGGATGTCAGGGAAATAGCGATCGACCAGATGGCAGCCGACATAGGCGTGTCCATTCTGAAGCAGAATCACCGGATGCAGTCCGCACTGTTCCATGACCGAGGCAAAAAGGACCGCAGTATCCAGACAGGTTCCTAGCCGAAACTGCCGGATCGCGTCGGCAAAACGGATGCGCTGTCCCGGTGTCCCGAACGAAGCGGCCGGTTCAGCGTATTGAATTCCCCAGGAATGAACGGCACGGTAGATGGCGGAACAGGTTTCGTAAACTCTCGTCTTATCCGCCTGATATCCCTGTATGGAGGAATCGCCGGTCGCCTTGCGCAGCTCCCCAGCGACAGTGGATTGCAGCAGACTCACCGCCTCCAGATTCGGCGTCACGAATGCCGCGAGCAGCTCCGGCATGACGGAGAGTCCGAGCCACTGGTCGGCGGCAAAAGCAGTCACCTCGTACTCCCGGAAGCCCAACCGTTCGCCGGAACACCGGATTTCCAGCCGTATCTTTCCTTTCACCGCTTCGGAGAGGGAAGCCAGAAGCGTATAGTCCAGTTCGATTCCCAATTCGCGCAGCGGCAATTCGCCGCCGTTTTCCAACTCTTCAACATGGATGGTTTTCGTCTGGAAAAAGCGCGGATTCGAAGAAAATTCACAGTCGATACCGACGAGATTGCGCCCGAGATTGTTCTTCAGCTTCAGTTCGGAAATCACCGGAAACGCATTCTGCTGCAACGCAAGGTTGAAAACCGGCAGAAATGTCAATTCAATAGAAAAATCGGCTTCCGCCGCCGGCAGAGAACTCTCCATTCACCCCACTCCCGCTGATTGAATCAAATCGCAACGATCACGGGATATAATGTATTTCACCTCTCCGGAAAAATCCAGACACGGCGAGAGAATATCGAACTTTTTCCGGAGAATTCTCTCCGCCACACCGTTCCCGCTGAACAATTTCAGCACTTTCTCAGCTGCCTTTTACCGCACCTTCTCCAGATGCAGATCGTCGAACCAGATGGTGCCGGAAGCGGCCTTCCCGCCGAGCTGGATCTCCCAGTTCTCCTGTTTTTCCGGTACCGTGAAACGCAGTTCCAGCCGCCGGTAGTCGAATGTGCCATCGGGTACCGGCCGGGAAAGAGTGTTCCGATTCCCCTCCCAGCGGTGCGTCGGGGTGTGCAGCCGCAGATCGATCCGGCTTTCGCGCAGCGCCCGCGCCTTCACCCAGACGGAGAGCTGCCACACCTCCCCCGGGCGCATCATCGTACCGGTCAACCGCTGTTTCAGCCGCTGCTCCTCCCGGCCGGTCAGATCAATTCGAACCGCCCTCTTCCCGTGGCGGGGCGCCTCCGTCGTCACGGAACTCCCGTACGGCATCTGCCACGGCAGAGCGTAACAGTACATCTGCACCGTGTCAGGAAACGCCCCCTGATACTCCAGTTCGAAGGAGGGATCGAGCACGCCGCCGGACTCCGCCGATGCACCGCGCCCGGCAAATTCGCACCGGGGCTCCGCCGCATCGCCGCCGATCTTCGCGGCAAATACATTCCAGATTCCCAGTTCAGTCCGGGGAATACCGCCGTCAAACCAGCGGAAGGAAAACGCGCCGTCCCGATGCGTCAACCATGCCGGATTTCCCGCCGCCTGCCGCAACGGCGTTCCCGCTGCAAGCCGGCCGTTCAACGCGAGCATCATGCCGGAATGCGCCGGAGCGGTCACCGGACGGACGGCACAGGCGAACCCGAATCCCGCCGCATCGTTCAGCGTATACGCGATCTGGTAGTTCAACGCATTCGGCGGCAGAATCTGGTAGTAGGAACTCCCCCGGCCAGCCGGAGTTCCGCCCGGAATGGCTGAAGAAGAAGCTGATCCGGATCGAGAAGAATCCGCCGGGAACCGATCCCAAGTTCGTGGTGAAGGTCCCGCCGATGCCGATCTGGCGTCGCTATGTGGAAGCGATTGTAAAACACGCCGGAAAACGGATTTCCATCTACGAAATCATGAACGAACCCAACCTCAATATGAGTCCGGAACTCTATATGCAATACATGGTTCCCGCCGCAGAAATCATCCGGAAAGAGGCGCCGCATGCCACGATCCTCGGTATCTGCGCCACCGGTGATATGAACGGACGGCTCGGCGAATATGTGCAAGCCTGTACAAAACTGGGAGCACTGAACTATCTGGACGGCGTGAGTTTTCACCCCTACGACGCCCGCCAGCTCAGCTCCATCACACCTGCAGACGTCCAGATTGCCGAGTTGCGCAAAATTACAGGCAACAAACCGCTCTACAACACGGAGCTCTATTTTCTCTATGACTGGCCGGATGTGACCGATAAATTCCAGCAGTACCGACACGTCAAAGCTCATCACGCCGCCTGCCGGTTTCTGATCGATCTGGGGGAAGGTTTGAAACAGGGCATCTCCGTCGTGGAGAAAACATTGTGGCAGGATCCCCTGCACCCCTCCTACCGTTTCATGAACTATGCCACCGACCGGATTCCCTCCGAGGTATTCGTCGCGTACAATGCTCTGGCGCGACACTTCGAAGGGGCCAAACCCGTGAAGAAACTCCGGCTGTCGCCGGATGTGATCGCCTATGTCTATCGCAAGGAAGGCAAACTGATTGCGGCCCTCTGGAACTACACCGCGAAACCGGGCATCACCGCCGATCTCACGCCGTTCCAGACCATGGATCTCTTCGGCAATCCGGAAACAGCCGGAGTGAAGGAGATCAGCGAATCTCCCTTCTACCTCACCCCCCGCACACGTTCCGAAGCGGAGTTTCTCTCTCAACTGGAATCGCTCAAGCTCCGGATTTGTCACCCCTCCACCAGCCCGATTGCCCGACTGGTCGGCGACGAGCTCCATGTAACGCTTCATAACGCCGCAACGGAGGAGCAGCAGGTGGTTCTCGGCGTCTCCGGCGGTGGCATACGCGCTCTGCGCATGGTGCGCGCCGCACTGCCCGCGAAAAGCAGCAGTTCCGTCACCCTCCCCGTCAGGAAAGTTTCCCCCGGCCGGCAGCCGGCTGAACTCATGCTCTACACCAACGGCACCACCTTCCGGCTCCCGGTGAAGATCGTATCCGCCGGAGCGATCAAACGAACCTTCCTGCTGGAAAATGCCGACGGCACGATCGACCTTCAGAAGGATAAAATCCTCATCACCATGAACGTGCGCGATACCTCCGACTCGGGCCCCACCGCCGGTCGTCCTCTCTGGAAAACCGACTGTGTCGAACTCTTTTTCGACCCCGCGCCATTCCTGCTTCCCGAGCAGCATCCCGATGCCCATATCAACAAACCGGGAGCCTTCCGCCTTTTCGTCACGCCGCGCGATGCGCAGAAGCTCTCCGGCATGGGCGCGGTGAAACCGTCGAACTGCCGTCTCACGGTGAACCGGAACGATTCCAGCGGGTATTCGTTCCGTCTCGAAATTCCGGTGAACTCCAGTCCGGCGCTCGGATTCTGCGTCAAACTCAACGACGCGCAGGGCGGCAAGATCCGGGAGACGGTGTTGAAAGGCGTCCCGAAACCAGTCCATCTCAACTGCTGCAGTTTCCCGGTTGTGACGGCAGACGGCAATGAAACCACAGGGAGTTCCAAATGATGTATCTGCGGAAAAAATTATTTCTCTTTTTGCTGTTTCCGGCCGTAGTCAACGCTGCCGTCGTCGATTTTACCATTGCTCCGCAGAAGCCGTGGCGGAAAATAGAAGAACGAACCTGTTCCGTGGAGTTTTCCGGCAAAGGCCCCCACCCCTATCTCTGGCTCCGGCCGAAGACGCTGAAACCCGACACCTGTTATCGGCTCAGCTTCGAAGCGGAACGAGGGGCCCTCCCCTTCGCCGCCCTGATCCGGGAAAAAATCGGCACGGAGTGGAAACACCGCGGTTACGCCGACGATCTTCAACTGCCCGCCGGTCCCCGGCGGTACAGTTTCTACTTCCGGGTTGCCGAACCGGCACCGGGAACCTCGTTCGCACTCTATCCGCTCACCGGCGATGGCGGCAGCGACACCATTCGCAACATTCAGCTTGAAGAGGTTACCGACTTTCGCACCAATCTTCTGCCCGAGGGAGAGTTCGAAAACGGCACCGCTCTCTGGCCCCGTCATCGGAAGTTCGCCGACCGGGTTGCCATCGCGGATTCCCCGGGCTTCTTCTGCGGTGTCCGGAGCCTGCGTATGGAACGAAAAGCGGGAGACATGGTTGCAGTAATTTCCCGTGATCTTCCGGCGCTCCCGGGGAAAACGGCGACCATACGATTCTGGGCACGAACCGAACGGGGAACCATCCCCGGAATTCTTTATCTCGATTTCTTCCGGCCGAAATACGGTTACAGAAATCATCTGGTCCGCAAGTTCGGTTTTCAGGTGGAACCGGACTGGAAGGAGTTCACCTTCCGCTATCCGATTCCGGAGGAGGTCAACCGTTATCCGGCGCTTTCGGAAAAGATGCTGCGGTTGCAGTTTCATCTGCCGCAAGGCGATCGGGACGCCGTCGTCTGGCTGGACAATCTGGAATACTCTCTTGAGTAATTCATCCGGGCGGAGCTCCGCGTGTGCAAACTTTGCAAAAAGATCCTTTTCTCCGCAGAAAAATCTTGAAAAAAACATCTTTTCGAAGTACATTTTGCACAGGATCTTTTTCCCCAAAAAAACAACGCAAAAAAGGAGCATCCCTGATTATGCCGGAATATGAATTCCCCTACCGCAATCCCGCGCTGCCGATCGAGCAGCGCGTCGATGACCTGCTCAAGCGCATGACGCTCGACGAAAAGGTCGACCAGCTCATGCAGATCACCGTCGGCGCCGACAGCAATCCGAACAATCTCGGCAGCGGTCACAGCTTCCGCCCCACCATCGGTTCAGTGCTCAGTTATTTCGGCGGCACCAGAAACCGCAACGCCTTTCAGCGCCTCGCCGTCGAAGAGACCCGGCTCGGCATTCCGATCATCTGGGGTTGCGATGTAATTCACGGCTGGCGTACCGGATTCCCGATTCCGCTGGCGCAGGCATGCTCGTGGAACCCCGACATCGTCGAAGCCGGATGCCGGGTCGCCGCGCGCGAATCCTTCGCGGAAGGGGTGGATTGGACCTTCTCGCCGATGCTCGACGTTCCTCATGATCCGCGCTGGGGCCGAGTCATGGAGGGATATGGAGAAGATCCGCTCGCCGCAGGCGTCTTCGGCGCGGCAGCGGTGCGCGGCTATCAGAGCGAAGACCCGTCGCAGCCGGGCACCGTGGCCGCCTGCCTCAAGCACTTCGTCGGCTATGCCGCCAGCGAGGCCGGGCACGACTATGCCTACACCGACATCTCCAGCCGGATGCTTCACGAGACCTATCTGCCGCCGTTCCAGGCGGCGGTGGAGGCCGGGGCAATGACGGTGATGAGCTCCTTCAACGACATCACCGGCACTCCGGCCGTAATCAATCATTACACGCTTACTGAAGTGCTGCGCAATCGCTGGAATTTCCGCGGCTTCGTGGTTTCGGACTGGGATGGCGTGGTTCAACTTGTCTATCAGGGCTATACCTCCGATCCTGAGGAAATGTGCCGGGCGGCACTCTCCGCCGGCAACGACATGGAGATGAACAGCTCCGCCTACCGGAACATTCCGAAGCTCCTCGAATCCGGACGGTTGAAAATCGAAGTCGTCGATGAAGCCGTCCGCCGGGTTCTGCGGATCAAATTCGCCAAGGGGCTGTTTGAGCATCCCTATCACGAAGAGGTTGCGCCGGAAACGGTCTCGCTTCAACCGGAGGCGCTGGAACTCGCCCGCGAAGCGGCACGCGCTTCCATGGTGCTGCTGAAAAATGAAAAGAACACCCTTCCGCTGAATCCGGATTCGCTCCGGAGCATCGCGTTGATCGGCCCTGTCGCCACCGACCGTGAGGCTTCCGCCGGAGCCTGGCCGGGCGCAATCGATGCGCAGACGATTCCGACGCTGCTGGAGGTTCTGCCCGGCTTCTTCCCGAAGAGCGAGATTCACTATGCCCGGGGCTGCGATTTTACAAGCGATTCAACGGAACAATTCGCCGAAGCGGTCGAGGCGGCGGAAAAGTCGGATCTGGTGATCCTCGCCCTCGGAGAAGGCGCGGGCCGCACCGGCGAGAATCGCAGTTACACCGACATCGCCCTGCCCGGCAAACAGCTCGAACTGCTGCGCAAAATCGCCGCAGTCGGCCGTCCGGTGGTCCTGCTGGTGTCGAGCGGGCGCCCGATCCTCTACCCCGAACTCGAACCGCTGGCGGATGCAATTCTGCACATCTGGGAGTGCGGTCACGGGGCGGCGGCCGGCTGCTGCGACATCCTTACCGGCGCGTACAATCCCAGCGGCCGACTGGCGATCACCTTTCCGCGCAGTGTCGGGCAGATTCCGATCTACTACAACCACCACCATCGTGCCCGCGATGAGAAGGCGGAATGGGGCGGCCGCTACTTCGACCTCGACGACAGCCCGATGTATCCTTTCGGCTACGGCTTGAGCTACACGAGCTACGAGTACAGTGACCTGGAAATTTCCGTTGAGGATCTCACGGCGCAGGTGACGCTCCGCAACACGGGGAAACGCGCCGGGCGGGAAACGGTCTTCTGGTACCTCTCCGACCCGGAGGCGACGCTGACCCAGCCGATCCGCCGTCTGATCGCATTCGAGCAGGTCGATCTGGCTCCCGGAGAAGAGCGTCACCTCACACTGCAACTCGACCGGATGCACGATCTGGCCTACATCGATCCCACCGGGAAAAAGGTGTTCGAACCCGGACGCTTCATCCTGAGCGTCGGCGGCGAGAAGGCCGAATTCACCGTGGCGGAGTAGTTCCCACGCGGCGGACCGGTCCACCCGTGGTCCGGTCCGCCGAACCAAACCGTCTTATATGACAATCTCCCGGCCGTTTCTCTGCGGAATTTTCATTCAGCGGAACAGGACATATATTTTTTTCTGTATTCGCTCGGGGCTTCACAATCCGGATAACTTTTGAAAAAGCGGCAAAAAGAACTCCGGTCAGGGAATCCGCATTGAGCACCGATCTCACCTATAGATAGATTGCTTTCGGTCAGCAACTTACGAGCTCTGGAATGTCGACGGTTGCGAATATATTCACTGGGTGAAAGGTGCATTCTCTCCATGAATTTCACTGAAAAGGTGGAGCGATTCAGAGAGATCACCGAGCACACATCATTGACGTTTAGATTAAAATTTGACAAATTGTTGTCAATGTACTCCAGTGCGCGAACCACGGGATCCCTCGAAACAAGCCGTTTTTCTTCCAGCGACTCCCCGAAATATTCGAAGAGAGAAAAAATTAAAAACGATGCCTGACGCACAGAAACCGGATCTTCGCGAGGAACCAGTTTCAGCAAATCGCGATAGATATCATACGGGAAACCGTCTTTGAGAGAAATCAGCCGCGGGAAGCGATAGCTGGCAAAAACAGACATGGCAAGCGGTCCATCGATATCGATCCACGCAGTCTGGCAATCTTCCGTCTCCGGCTTGAAACGGTGCGCTTCGTTGGGATAATAAAAGATCACATCGCCTTCATGCATGGAAAAAGATTCCTGAAACAGAAAAGCTTTTCCGGCGCCCTTGATACAAAACGTCATGCCGATATAATCGGAAAGCAATGCGGATACCGCGCCGTTACACTCCTGCGCCTTATCATGTCTGCCAACATTTCTTGCGTAGAGGGGAAGAGGAATGTGCAGGGGCACCTTTTTCAATGCCCGCGAAGTTGCTTCATACATTTCATTTCTTTCAAAATAACAACTGTTACAACAATTCGTCTATTGTTTTTCAAGGGAAATATATTATATTTTCAGAAAAAAGCAACCATGAAACCACGCTGTGAAAGGATTTTTTATGAAAACCATTCTCCCGAACCGACAAGCAGCCCCCGCCTCTCTGCAACGTTTTTCCCCCTGCAATCGGGCATTGACCGTGAACGTGGAACTCTGATGACAAAATCGTAGCATCCTCGCTACTAAAACGCAACAGGAAAGGGAAGACAGATGTCACTGAACCAGGCCGCAAACGAAATCGAATCCATGAAGCCCCCTTTTCTCCGGAGTACGGGAAACGCGCGCCAAAAGAGCGGAATCATCCACTTTTTTACTCTTATAGAACTTCTTATCGTAATTGCGATCATCACCATCCTCGCTGCCATGTTGCTTCCGGCGCTGGGCAAAGCGCGGGAACGCGCACGCGCCATCACCTGCACCGGCAATCTGAAACAATGTGTCCAGGCTCAATTCATGTATGCCGATCTCTACAAGGTTATTGTCGGAAAAAGTGCAAACTACTGGTCCTGGGCAAGGCTGTTGAACCGGGAAAAACTGCTTCCCTACGGCCCGGTAATGCAGTGTCCCATTCAACCCACCGGCAAGGAATTCCGGTTTGCTCCTGAAACTGTTCCGGAAGCCTCGAAATATGACAATTCCTACGGAGTCTACAATGCCTGGGGCGAAATCAACAGCTACGACAAAACTCACGTGGAGCCGCGACTGGGCTCGTTTGTTCATAAAGCCAGCGTCGAACGGTATCTCTACCCAGGAAAAATGAAACGACCGTCGGCCACAATCATCATGGGAGACTCCCGCACGAAAACATCCAGTGAAGTTCCGGAAAGATACGCTTTCATTTACAACAGCCAGGATTCAGCGCAGTCACATCTCTGGCTGGGACACATGAACAGGGCCAACTGTGCGTTTGGAGATGGTCACATCGAAGAACTCGATAAATTTGCCCTTGCTTCCCAGGTGGTTCCTGTCATTTTCGTCAGACTTTTTGACGGAACGATCACTCAAATCGCCTCAGTGGAATGAAAAACAGAAATGAGTCACCGATGAAACTTTTCTTAAAAGCACTGATTTCCTTTCTCCTGACCACTGCAATTGTTCGCGCGGAATCCGCCTCTGCAAAGTGGCAACCGTTGTTGCCGGCCCAAACCGTCAACAACTGGAGAGTTTATCATGGCGCGGAATTTCCCGGAGCCCGCGGGAAACTCACGGAAGAGCCTGACGGCGGGCTGCTGCTCTCAGGAGAATTTGAAGACCGCGGCGTCTATGTCGCCGCGGCCCTCAAATTGCGAATCACAAACCCGGGAACCAGAATCAATTTGACGGCCGTCACCGATTGCCGGATCGCTCTCCGCTGTCAGGACAGGAACGGTCACTACCGGCAGACGGCGGCGATCCCCCTGAAGGCAAACGAAAAATATATTCTCTCGGTCACGCCGGACCAGGAATGGCCGATCTGCTGGGGGGGAGCGGAAAAAGGGAAACAACCGGTTTTTCCCTATCGCAGCATTCAAATCAACGCCATGAGAATGCCGAAATCTCCCGAGGTGAAACTGCGCATTGACGACGTGCAGGTTCCCCGCGGGCAGGTTTTCCTGGAACCGGTTGCAACGCCTGTGCAGTCTTTGTCTGCACAGGAAGCACCCTCACCGCGCCTTGTTTTGTGCAACATAAAAGAAAAAACGCTCCGAATCTCCGGAGAAATTCAGATGATTGCGTATAACGGCTCCTTCCGGACAATAAAGGTGGATCAGGAAGTTCCCGCTCACGAAACCCATGAAATCGCGCTCCCCATTCCGGAAAAGCGACAGGGCTCCTGGCGCATTGCATGGAATCTGACCGATCATGAATCCGGAAATCACGTTGCGGGCGAGGACCGCTTCAGTCGAATGATTCCGGCAGGTCCTGCGGCCACAGGCAAGCCTGCGGATTTTCTGTTCGGCATAGCCGCACATCCGGAAAACTACTCCACCCGGGAACGGGAAAAGATGGCGGAAGCGGCGGCGCTCTGCGGAGCCCATCTCATCCGCACGAATGCCCGCTGGACGTATCAGATTCAACCGAAGCCGGATGTCTGGGACTATCAGATTCTCGACTCCGTCGTTGATGTTTTTTCCGGAAAGGGAGTCGGCATCCAGTTAATTCTT
>UMHM01016794.1_pt1 | contig 16938 bp, 17 predicted proteins | sample 1965501 | NCBI WGS metagenome assembly UMHM01 (sample SAMEA4836095, study PRJEB28245) | human gut metagenome | biome: gut microbiome; material: fecal sample | place: Denmark | collected 2008
TTACTTAGATCCACTTCATTGACATTCAAGCCCATCAGAGAATAGGTATCCTTATATTTTTCAATCAATTGATAAATCTTTGGATAATCCTTTGTGGGAAAGATACTATCTTGATCCATTGTCAAAACAAAATCCATATCTTTTGAATCTAAATAGGCAATTCCTGTATTTAAAGCGGCCCCAATACCGCAATTTTTTTGCATATCTATATATACATAGGCTGGATTTTCTTTAAAATAAGTCGACACCTCATTTTTCTTTATTGAATTATCAACCACAACACAAACATCCATGCATGGAGCATAGCTTTCGACATTAGAAATGACACTTGCATCTGGATTAAATAGCACGGTACATGAACCTATCTTAGTCATGCCATCCCACCTGTTTCTTTCTTAATCGTAATTGTTGAATAAAATACAAACGATTTGAAATCATCTTTTTTAATGGATAATGCTGCAAAGAAGATGTATTGTCACCATGTCTTCGATATTTTATATAGGGCTCATGAATAAATACCGTTTTTCCCATACAGGAAGCAACTAGGCCAATCCACCAGTCATGCATCTCAATGTTGTCAGGAAATGGATAGCTTTTTTCGAAAACACATTTGCGAAATGCCATACCACATCCAATGAAGGCATTTTTATAAAGGTTTGCCAAAAGTCCTGGCTTACCGTGTTTTAATCCAAAAAATGTTTCATGTGTGCTATTGAGATTGCCATCCACAATCTCGCAATCATGAACGACACATAAAGTCTTCGGATCTTCAAATTCTTGTAAGACCCTTTCAACCTTTCCATCCATCCACACATCGTCTTGATCGCTTAAAAACAAAATGTCTGCCTTTGCGTTTTTTAAGGCATGCTCAAAATTCTTTTGTACCCCACGCCTAGGGCCATCTAATAAAATAATATTTTTATATTGCTTCTGATATTCTTGAATTATATTTCTTGTAGAATCACTCGAGCCATCATCCGAAATGATCAACTCATCACTACTTTGAATTTGCTTTAAAATCGAGTCTAACTGATCTTTTAAATATTTTTCGCCATTATATGTGGCCATACATACTGAAATCATGAGGGACTCCTTCCTTATAAGACTCAAGTCTTACTTGAAAAGTATAACACACCAGGGGGTATGGTTCAAAAAACATAACGCGTAGCATAAAGAAAGTATACGCTATATCTACTTTATATAAAGTGTATCTTATAAATTATGTGAGATTGTAGAAAAAAACAAGGACCTTAATCCTTGCATGCTTGTTTGATCTGAATCAAAATTAGAATCAAAGCAATCCTAGTACTATATGTCCTATTCTAGATATTGCGTCAGACCCTACATCCATTTTTTTACTTGTGCAATCTCTCTCACCACTAACATAATTGTTGTGATATTTAAGCCTGCATGATAAAGAATCAAATATTTCTTGACCTTTTCATTCACAAACTTTTTTATTTAAAAAGCACCTCCATTTGATAAACATACACTGCAAGGTCTATCAATCAAGGAAGATGCTTAGAGAAACGCAATCATTTTAAATATACATAAAACAATCATTAAGATTCCAATCCATTTTATGAATTTAAAAGTTACTTTTAATCCAATATAAATCAAAGCTATTGAAATTACGAAACCAATTAAGTCTGACATTTTCAAACCTCCAATTTACTACCTATTCTAATTGATTTTTGTCTTTCTTTCAATATATAATTTAGGGTACCATTATACGAGGAGTGATATACATGCGAACACCAGATTTAAACTGGTTGAAAGATTCAAGAGTCTTTCAAGTAAACCGACTACAAGCTTACAGTGACCATATTTATACAATTGGAAAAGACAAGCAACCCAGTTCTTTTTCATTGAATGGAACATGGAAATTCAATGTTTCTAAAAATTATGATTCTACTTTTAAGTTTTTCTACAATACCGAATTTAACGATTCTAACTGGAACGATATCCAAGTCCCTGGACATATTCAGCTGCAGGGGTTTGGCAACCCACACTATACAGATGTAACCTATCCATGGGATGGCAAAGATTATGTAAAACCTGGACAAGTGGATATGGATCGTAATAAAGTCTTTCAATATCGAAAATCTTTTGATTTACCAAAAGATTTCATCAACGATCGCCTGATACTTTCTTTTGAAGGTGTTGAATCCAATATCTATGTCTGGTTGAATGGCAAATTCATTGGCTACAGTGAAGATTCCTTTACTCCAAGTCGTTTTGACATTACTAAATTTGTTCAAGCAACCGATAACATTTTATGTGTACGTATTTTTGAAAAATGCAGCGGAACATGGCTGGAAGATCAAGATATGTGGCGCTTTAGTGGTATCTTTAGAGATGTCATGATTTATCGTCAGCCAAGTCTTCATATTCAGGATCTAAAAATGGATACAGACATTGATCTTGAAACAAAGAAAAGTATCTTAAAATGTACATGTAAATTCACAGGCAATGATTCTCATACACTGCAGGCTAAGCTCTATGATCCACAAGGTAATATTGTATGGAATGGCAACATGCAAGATAGCTTTGAGATTCCCGTCGAAAATACATGTCTTTGGAGCAGTGAATTTCCAAATCTATACCCGTTGGAACTGGTTCTTTATGATGCGGAAGGTGAAATTTTAGAAACGATTCATGAACAAGTGGGATTTCGTAAATTCAGTCTAGAATATGGCATTATGAAACTCAATGGGAAACGTATTGTCTTCCATGGAATTAATCGCCATGAGTGGAATTCTAAAACAGGAAGATGTTTATCTTTAGAACAGATGGAACAGGATATCCATATATTAAAATCATTAAACATCAATGCCGTGCGTTGTTCACATTATCCAAATCACAGCTACTGGTATAAGCTTTGCGATCAATATGGAATTTATGTGATTGATGAAATGAATCTAGAGACACATGGTGTAAATCATATTATCCCGCAAAACAAGCCCGAATGGACAGATTGTCTATTAGATCGAGCACGTAGCATGTATGAAAGAGATAAAAACCATCCATGCATCCTCATGTGGTCACTTGGCAATGAAGCTGGAAGTGGATCTAACTTTATGATTTTACATGATTATTTTAAAGAACAAGATCCATCAAGACTTGTACATTATGAAGGCATCACGCAGGATCGTACATTTGAAAATGCTTCGGATATAGAATCTAGAATGTATACTTCTCCAGAAAATGTAAAAGCCTATCTGGATTCGCATCCAATCAAACCATTTATGTTATGTGAATATATGCATGCGATGGGATGCAGTCTTGGTGGCATGGAAGAATATACAAACTTAGAAGATGAATATGAACAATATCAAGGTGGATTTGTCTGGGACTATGTCGATCAGGCTATTGAAAAAGATGGTCAGTATTATTATGGACAAGACTTTGATGACTATCCAAATGATTCCAACTTCTGTGGGGATGGTATCTTACTTGCTAATCGTGAAGAAACAGGTAAAAGTCAGGAATTAAAACAGCTTTATCGCTATGTAAATATGGAAATCCATTTTGATTCGGTTACGATTCAGAACAAAAACTTATTCTATGACTTAAGCAAAGATACTTTTGTGTTTGAATTAAAAAGAAATGGTTTAGTCATTCAATCCGGTATCTTCAGTACAAGCGTCGAGCCGGGCACCACAAAAACAATGCCTGTACAATTTAAACAAATCAACACACCTGGCTACTATACAAAAACAATTTATTATAAGACACCATTGGGTATTCAATCTTTTGATCAGCAAGTCTTTGAAGTCAAAGAAGATGAACCAAGTCCACAGGCAATGTTCGTGATTGAAGGACAAAATACGATTGGAGTGCAATTCTTAGATTTAGAATATTTATTTGATAAAAGAAAAGGCTTAGTTTCCATTCGATTCAATGATGAAGAAATACTAAAAGAATCCCCTCGACCTGTTTTCTATCGAGCTTTGACCGACAATGATCGTGGTGCAAAAGAAACCTTTGCCTCATGGATGAACGCAAGTTTGTTTCAGCATGTTACAGACTTTAAAATGGTGCGCAATTCTAAATGTGCTCAGTTTATGTATACGATCAAACTCGAATCCATTGATGAGCCATGTAAGTTGGTCTATACTGTCTACAACAATCAAAATATTCAAATCCAGATGCATATGGATAAAAATTCTAAACGCCAAACCCTTCCATTATTTGGTATTGAGTTCGCCTTAAAAGATGCATTCAATAACTTTGCGTACTTTGGCAAAGGTGAAAAAGATACCTATGCGGATCGTAATCATGCGTTAACGGATTTCTATTTTGAGGATGTCAACACAAATTACGTTCCTTACTTAAAGCCTCAGGAACATGGCAATCATGTGGATTGTAAATGGTGCAGCTTATCGAACCAAACTGTAGGATTGCATATAAAAGCCGAGAATATGGAATGCCAAGCCAGCAAATATTCTTTTATGCATCTATATACGGCTAGCCACACATTTGAGCTGCCAAAAACAAATACAACCTATTTAAGAATCACAAAACAACAAATGGGTGTAGGCGGAATCAACAGCTGGGGGGCTAAGGTGCAACCACAGTATTGGATCGATCAATCCAAAAACTTAGACTTTACTTGTACACTATACATCCATAAGCAAGAAACTCATCTAGATTAAAATGAAACAAGCTGTGCACACCCACAGCTTGTTTTTATATCATCATTCATTTATTACATATTCAATGCTTCCAGAACCATTTAAAACTTGAACATGAGCCTTTGCCCCATTTACGACATACATATGTGGATAGGTATGTCCAATATCCATTTTAAATACGACATCTATATCGGGCAATGCCTTTTTAAAAGCCTCTTCATAATCAATTAGATCCGAAACATTCTTAAATAGAACTCGCCCCACTAAAATCGTTTTTGTATATTTAAAATAACCCATGTATTTCATTTTTAATAAAGCTCGATATACATCACAGGAATTCATTGAAAAAATATCAAAGAACCAAATAATACCATCCGATTGATAACGTGTATTAAATGATTCCACATAGTCATAAGGTGTACCTGCCATATCATGGATACTTTCAAAACAGCCCCCTAATAGTCTACCTGTTACATCACAGTTTCCAATATATTCTGTTTTCGTATTTAAAATGGGTGCTCCATCATTGTAGAAATCCACATCCTGATGCTTAGGACTTGAATGAAGTATACTATTCTTTCCCTTTAAAAAATCAAGACATAAACTTGAATACGCATTAATCCCATACGTATCAAAGCTTCCTGCATTAAAACCATAAATTGTCGCAATATCACACTTACAAGTAATGGGAAATAATAAATTCGTCGGATCACTCGCTCCTAAATACCATTTTGGATTCTTTTCAATCCAATCAAAATCGAGATAAGGCAATGTTTCAAATTGAAAGTCTCCACCTGCAGCTAACCATATAGCACTGACCTTTTCATCTTCAATCAAGGAATTCAATTCTCTAACCCGTGACAATCCATCGCAGCTTGGTTCACTATTATTACGAACGCTTGCCGTTTCTACTACATGAAAACCATGCATCTTAATATATTCCATTGACTCATCAAAGCTATCTAGCTTATGTCCTACGCCACTTGACATGGCACACACACCAATTGTATTATTTTTCTCATTTAAAAACTTAGGATACTCCATAATTAAAAAACCTCCATTTCCATTATAAAGGAAAAACGACAAGACTCAAAGTCCTGCCGCTTTCCTTAAGTTTAAGATAGAAAGGAAGTTTCATGTATTTACTTCAATACAACATAATTATAAACAATTTAACTCCAATTGTCTTTACACTTTTTAATTAAATTTTATTAATTTTTAAAAAAAGAGTAGGCTGCTAAGCTACTCTTATATATTCTCTATTAAGTCGCGATTTAAGAGAATAATTGACGGATATTTCTCACAGAAATATTATAGAGAGAAATAGTTCTATGCGCGAAAACGCTTTCACAAAACCATTAGTATTATAACGTAGTTTTGTATATAGTGTTTGCACAAATTAATGAACTATTTATAGTTTTTGTTCATGATCATAAATAATCAATGCCATAAAGACTAAGTCTTCCTCTTGTTCATTTGAAATACTATGACCTTTTCCACTTGGTGTAAAATAGTGTTCACCTGGTTTTAAATACAAAGTTCTCTCATGATTGTCATCCAGTGTGGCTGTCCCAGAAAGGACGAAATAATCTTCGCCATCTCCATTATGAACATGATAACCAACACTGCATCCTTTTTTTAGAGTGACTTTGGCATAGACACGATTCATACCATGCATCTCATCCGCCATCATGATATGTTCAAAATGCGCAATACCAGTACCACCCATAAAGTTTTCTTTATCTACTACCATAATCGATCCCCTAAATTAAAGAATTATCTTTAAAATAATTAATTTTCATACTTGATTTTACTTCGTCCAAAGTCTTTTGGGCTGTGGCATATGCCTTTTTTGTACCTTCTTCTAAGATTTGAACAACTTCTGGAAGTTTTGCTTCCCATTCTTGTCTTCTTTGACGAATTGGAGCTAATTCTTCTTGCATAACACTATTTAAGAAACGTTTTACCTTCACATCTCCCAAACCACCACGTTGATAGTGTGCTTTTAATGCATCTAGGTTTTCATATTCAGGTAAATATTTTTCAAAGTGTTCTGGCTTACAGAATGCATCTAAATATGTAAATACACAGTTTCCTTCAATCTTACCTGGATCGCTTACTTTAATATGATCTGGATCTGTATACATACTCATTACTTTCTTTTTGATTGTTTCTTCATCATCTGATAAATAAATACAGTTACCTAATGATTTTGACATTTTTGCCTTTCCATCTGTACCTGGAAGTCTTAGACAAGCACAGTTTTGTGGCAATAAAATCTTAGGTTCTACCAAAGTTTCACCATAAATTGAATTAAATTTGTGTACAATTTCCTGCGTCTGCTCAATCATAGGCATCTGGTCTTCTCCAGCTGGAACTGTAGTTGCCTTAAATGCGGTAATATCAGCTGCTTGTGAAATTGGATAACATTGGAAACCAACTGGAATACTTGCATCAAAGCCACGCATTTTAATTTCTGCTTTTACAGTTGGGTTTCTTTGAAGACGACTCACTGAAACTAAGTTCATATAGTAGAATGTTAATTCTGTTAATTGACTGATTTCCGATTGAATAAAAATTGTTGTTTTGCTAGGATCAATACCACAAGCTAAATAGTCTAGAGCTACCTCTAAAATGTTTTCACGCACTTTATCTGGATTGTCAAAGTTGTCTGTCAATGCCTGTGCATCCGCAATCATAATATAAATTTCATCATATTCTCCTGAATTCTGTAAAAGAACACGATTTCTTAATGAACCAACATAGTGTCCAATATGTAATTTTCCAGTGGGACGATCTCCCGTTAAAATAATCTTTGCCATAAATACCTCATCTTATACTAATTGTTTCTTCGCAAAATTCCATGTATCTCTACACATGTCATCCAAGTTTTTTTCAGCTACCCAACCTAGTTCAACTTTAGCTCTTGTAGGATCTGCATAGCAAGTCGCAATATCACCAGGACGTCTTGGCTTGATGACATAAGGAATCTTGATTCCATTCACTCTTTCAAAGGCATGTACAATATCTAATACACTATAGCCTTTTCCTGTTCCTAAGTTACAAATATGAACACCCGGCGTATTGTACTTTTCAATGGCCAACACATGACCCTTCGCTAAGTCCACTACATGAATATAGTCACGAACACCCGTTCCATCTGGTGTATCATAATCATCTCCAAATACACCAAGTTCTGGAAGTTCTCCAGTAGCCACCTTCATAATATATGGCATCAAGTTATTTGGGATTCCCTTTGGATTTTCACCAATCAAGCCTGATTCATGCGCTCCAATTGGATTGAAATAACGAAGTAAAGTTACACTCATTTCTGGATTTGCGAACTGTACATCCGTTAAAATTCTTTCCATCATAGCCTTAGTGGCTCCATATGGATTGGTTGTAACACCTAGCTTACAGTCTTCTGTTAAAGGAACCACTTCTGGATCTCCATATACTGTTGCACTTGAACTAAACACAATACTTGGAACATGATACTTTTTCATCATCTTGGCAACCACTAGAGTTGTCATCAAGTTATTTGTATAATATTCAATTGGTTTTTGAACACTTTCACCAACTGCCTTAAATGCACAACAATGAATAACGGCATCCAATTTATTTTCCTTGAATACTTGTTCTGTCTTTTCTTCATCTAAGACATTAAATTCATAAAATTTAACATGTTTTCCCGTGATTTTATAAATAGATTCCAATACATCTGGTTTCGAGTTGGAGAAATCATCGATAACCACTACATCATGTCCATTTTCTAATAATTCAACGCAAATATGACTACCAATATATCCGGTACCCCCTGCAATTAAAATATTCATATCTAAAACCTCACTTCTATCCGTTATTATAACGCATTTTATTAAGACTACAAAATAAGAATCTCTTTACATTCTTTTTCTGTTAAAGATACAGCGACGTCTTCAAACCAGAGGCAATGATTCTTTTTGTCATAATAATCAAATTTAATGGAATGTCCCAGCTTTTTTTCTAACATTTTTTTCTTATTGATCACCATAACCGGATTTAAGCACTGATCGTAGATTTTAAATGCCAATAAAAACTGAGTAACACTATGACAAAGTACAACCTGCTCATCTTCTGGTAGTTGTTCAATTGTCTTATTTTGTGTTAAGACAAGATCAAACTTATTTTTGGGATCGCGATACAAAAAGGGATAGTACAAATAAAACATCTGCTTACAATTTTGACATTGATGCATAAAATAAGATCCATCATCTAATCGTTTTTTAGCTACAGTATCCATTTGAGCAATCACAACCGTATCTCTTTTTATCTCAAAAACATGCCCACAATGTGGACATGTTACAGGTATCATTCTTTCTTTCATTAAATTGATCTACAAGCTAATTTTAACCATTTTGCTTCATCGCTTGTTAAATAAGGACTGATTTTTTCAAACACTTCTTTGTGATAGTTGTTCAACCAAGTCTTTTCTTCATTTGTCAATAAAGAAACATCAATTCCATCTAAATCAAATGGTACGAATGTCAATGGTTCAAAATGCATGAACTGACCATAGTTGTTTACATTTCCTTTTACAACCACCATTTCATTTTCATGACGAATACCAAACTTACCTTCGCAATATACACCTGGTTCATTTGAAGTAATCATTCCTTCATCTAACACACACATTTCGTTGCGGTGAGGCAAGACTTTCCATCTAAATCCATTTGGTGATTCATGTACATTTAATAAGTGTCCTACACCATGGCCTGTACCACATTGATAGTCCATATCCTGATCCCATAATGGTCCACGAGCTAGAATATCTAAATTTATTCCTGAGCATCCAAATAAGAAGTGTGCATCGGATAAACGAATGTGTCCACGAAGTGCTTTTGTGAACCAGTATTTTTCTTCTTCACTAATAGCACCTAAGACAAAGGTACGTGTAATATCCGTTGTTCCTTCTAAATATTGTCCACCACTATCAATAAGAAGCATACCTTCATTTGTGATGGCTACATTGGTTTCTGGCTTTGATGAATAGTGCATCATGGCTGCATGATCTTTATAAGCACAAATTGTATCAAAACTGTCTTCTAAATAATTTTCTTGTTCACTACGTAAGACTTGTAATTTTGATTGAACACTCATTTCGCTCATTTCAATCTTACCTGCATTATTCTTTAACCAGTACATAAATTTTGTGACGGCAACACCATCTTTAATATGTGCCCACTTTGTACATTTTAATTCCGTTTCATTTTTTAAAGCCTTCCACAATACGATTGGACTTTCTTTAAAGACAGCCTTTACCTTTAAATTGGAAACGATCGCATAGTTCACACTGGAAGGATCCACTAAAACTGGTTTCGATAATTCTTTTGATGCTTCATAAACTTCGTTATATCCACAAACTTTTACATGGTTGTTTTCAAATTCTTTTTTAGATAATTCATCTAAGCGAGAAGCATCCATATAAATAGAAGCTGAATCCAAAGAAACAATTGAATATGCAAGTGCAACTGGGAAATTCGGAATATCATGTGCTCTTAGATTATATAGCCAAGCAATTTGATCCACACTTGTCAAAATAATCGATTCTACGTGAGATGATTTTAAATATTCACGTAAACGAGCAAGCTTGCTGGCAACGGATTCACCAGAGAATTTTTCTGCATAATGGAACGTTGGTGTACTAGGAAGCTCTGGACGATTTTTCCATACATCATTCACAAGATCTAGGTTAACATTCATATTTAGGTGTGCTAAATCAAATACTTCTTTATATGCCAAAGCATCCTTTGTATTCATAACACGACCATCAAAACCAACTGTATCCTTTTCTTTTAAGTTTTCAACAATATACGCATCGATTTCAGGAACACCTGGCTGGCCCATCTTCATTAAATCAATGCCCGTACCTTCTAATTGGCTAGCTGCCTGAATAAAGTAACGTCCATCCGTCCAAAGCGCTGCCTTATCTAGTAATACAACTAAAACGCCGGCACTTCCTGTAAAACCAGACATATATTTACGACATGCGAAATATTCGCAAACATATTCGGTTTCATGAAAGTCACTTGTTGGTACAATATAGGCTTGTACATTGTTCTCCTTCATCTTCTCACGTAATTTTGAAATTCTTTCTGTAATCATTTTTAAATCCTTCCTTCTCTATGCTAAATCCCTAAGTGCATCAACCTGGTAAACTTTATCCAGGAATTCAAATGTACCATAAGATACCAGCAATACAACTACAATCAAAAATATCATTTTAATAATATATGTCACAAAATAAACGGCTTTGACACTGTTTTCCAAACGCATATATTTAAAATGTGACCACATGATAAAAAGTGGAAACAAGAATAGTATGCCTTGGAATAGCCAATACATCCAAGTTCGATTTTGTAGCAGATATAATATATCAAACACCTTATGTGCTTGAAAATCAATCATAAACTGCGCAATAACTGCATCCGATATGTGTTGGTTCAAAAATCCCAATGCGCCTAAAAAACTGATACCTGAAAATAGGTTGGTTAAAAAAATCACTGTTCTAGCTACAGATTGTGTCTTTTTTGAAGTAACCCGATTGGCTTGTGCCAACAAGCATAAGTAGCTCACTATAAAAAAGATAGCGTATAAAATGGAATAAAAAGGTATAAAACAATAAAAAATACTAAATACTATAGATATAGTAATCAATAGATTCGCAATTGAATCCGTAGTTGAATTATATTTTCTTATTTTTCGAATTCCATTTTTATGCATTGAGAATACTCGTGTAATGGCATTATAAACCGGTTTCGGTAAAATCGACATCAATATGACCAATACGCCTACGAGTCCAATTACTACATAGTCCCCCATTATATCCTCCCCTTTAATTATTTATATTTCTATTGTAGAATAAAAATGTTATTTCGTCCAATTTAGAGAGGTTTAAAATGAAACTTATTTTTTTAGATGCCGATGGTACATTATTTCACCACGAAGGGTATATTCCCGATAGTGCAATTGATGCTTGTATTCAAGCTCAAAAAAATGGGCACAAAATAATTTTGTGTACTGGAAGACAACGTATAGAAATCTTTGGCGACATGTTAAAAATTGACTATGATGCGATTATTGCCGGAAGTGGAGCCACGATTGAATGTGATCACAAAATCATTGAAGAAAATTCATTCACCAAAGAAGAAAGTCAGTATCTTACAAAATACTTGTTAGATCGTAACATTCCTGCAAACTTTGAATCGAGCACGAAAATCTATGCCAACCAATTCACTAAGGATACAATGTTAAAAATGGTGGAAGAGCAGTGTAAAGGTAAATCCGAAGAAGAAAAAGCAAAACATGGTTTAACCATCCTGACAAGTCAAATCACTGTAGTCGATCGTATTGATGATTTGATCTACAACAAAGTATCTGTTATCGACAATGGCAAGACGCTTTTTAAAAATATTAAAGATGACTTATCTGATAAATATGATGTCATTCCAGCAACCTTTGCTCCATTAGGAAAAGAAAGTGGTGAAATTGGGTCTTACCACATTACGAAGGCAACGGGAATGGACTCAATTATCCGTTATTTTAATGCCAACATCGAAGATACAATTGCGCTAGGAGATGGTTTTAACGATCTTCCAATGTTTAATAAAGCCCATTTAAGTATTGCGATGGGAAATGCTCCACAAGCAATCAAAGATAAAGCCGACATAGTTACCACATCCCTTGATGAGGATGGTGTATACAATGCATTTAAACAATTAAAGCTTATATAGCCTAAAACTCCCATAAGGGAGTTTTATTTTATCCAAATCAATCATGAAAAAACACTTCTTTTCCGACAAAATCACCTTTTGATTTAATCGCAATACAATTTGGTAAATCATATACGATTTCTGTAAGATATTCTTTACCATCAATGAGGGCATAATTTCCAAAATATATTTCATTTGAAACTTCAATCACAACATAATCATTGATTATAATTTGATTCATTATTTTCATTTTACTGATACCTTCATCAAATAATATATTTATTATACTCAAAAGTTTTAACAAATTATATTGACTAATCCCACTTTCCTGTCATTCTTATTTCCATCATTGAACCACATTCAGGACAGTCAACCTTTCTATCTGTGTCTTTATTTCTTCGTTCTTTAAATCCTGGCACGACTGAAGTATATCCTCTACATTTAGTACATCTATGTTCATAATATTCAAGAAAATCATAATTTTCTTCCAATTCATTAGGTGCTATATAATCATATTCTTCTGCCGGAAATCCAATCGTCCAACAAGTGTTTCCATTCATCTTAGCAGGATCATATCCCTCTTTAGGAATATATAAGGCCAATTCTGGAACAGTCATTAGATTTTTACAATCTTTGCACTGAACCACAATATTTTCACATGTGATAGCACCATTAGGAAAAGTCTCAAAGAATTTTTTGCCTTGTTGTCCAAACTCTCCTTCTTTCATCTTCTTAGCTATTTCACAATATTCAATTGGATACGTAAAGCCAACTCCAACAAACGAACAAAATTCATATCCACATTTTTTGCACTTGCATTCGAATACAGCCCCCATAATTTGCTCCATCCTTTATCTTTATTTCTTTCAACTCTTATATACCATACAAGAAAAAAACGCCTAGATGATTCTAGACGCTTTGTTTATATTATTCTTCCACAATTTCACTTAAACGATCAATGCCAACCTGGATACGACGTAATGTTTCATCTTTTCCTAAGATAAACGCAATTTCAATCGCTCCACCCGGAGTAAATTGTTTACCAGAAACAGCTGTACGAATTGGCCATAATACTTGTCCATTCTTCATTTCTAATTCTTTAGGAAGAGCCAATAAACAATCATGTAACGCTTCCATGCTGTCCCAGTTATCAAATTGTTCTAAAGTAGCTTTGCTGGCTTTTAAAGCTTTTAAAGCAACTTCAGGATTTGTCTTCATCTTTTTGTGGCGATACATTTCTAAATCGTAATCAACTAATGTATCAAAGAAATCAACACTTTCTTCAATTTGATTCAAGATATCAATACGAGGTTGAATAATTTTTGCGATTTCTTTTAAATCATATGGTCCATGAACCGCTTTTTCTAAGTATGGACGTACAGTCTCATAATATGTTTCTTCATCCATATTTCTTAAATAAACACCATTCATCCAAGTTAATTTATCAATATCGAAAATAGCTGGTGATTTTGAAATACGGTGAATATTAAATACTTTGATTAATTCATCCAAAGTATAGATTTCTTGTTCTGTTTCTGGAGCCCATCCAAGAAGTGCGATATAGTTCATGATTGCATCTGGCAAATATCCCTTCGCAACAAGATCTTGGAAAGAAGCATCTCCATTACGTTTTGATAATTTGTGGTGTTCATCCTTCATTACAGGAGGCACGTGTACATATGTAGGTCTTTGCCATCCATATGCATCATAGATCAAGTTGTATTTTGGTGTACTTGATAAATATTCATTTCCACGAACTACGTGAGAAATCTGCATCTGGTGATCATCGATGATATTCGCAAAGTTGTATGTTGGATATCCATCCGATTTAATTAAAATTTGTTCATCCAATACATCTCCATCGACTTCGATACGACCATAGACTTCATCATCAAAATATGTTTCCCCTACATTTTTGATTGTTTGACGAATTACATAAGGTTCGCCCGCATCTAATTTAGCCTGTACTTCTTCGGCACTCAAGTGCTTACAAGGATCATTGAATTTAAAAGAAATTCCTAAGCTTTCTGCTTCTTTTCTTTGAGCTTCAATTTCCTCTTCACTACAGAAACAATAGTGAGCTCCACCCAATTTAATTAATTCTTCTGCATAGCCTTTATACATTGGTAAACGTTCACTTTGAACATAAGGTCCAAAATCTCCACCAATATCTGGTCCTTCATCCCAGTTCAAGCCGCATTCTTTTAAAGTTTTATAAATAACATCTACAGCACCTTCTACTTGACGCTCTTGGTCAGTATCCTCGATACGTAATAAGAAGTCTCCACCTTCGTGTTTGGCAATTAAAAATTCAAATAAAGCTGTACGCAAATTCCCAATGTGCATATAGCCAGTTGGACTCGGCGCAAAACGAGTTCTAGTTTTATTCATAGTTCATATCATCCTTTCGCTCTTTATATAATAATACGAAACTAATTTTCTTTCAATATGCCACGAATCAAGTCGCTCTTTTCTTTTCGCGTCATCTGCTTGATTTTATACTCCAGTTTTAATGCAGAAGACTTATTTTCGCACTCCACAAAATAAACAAGCTTACACGGCCTTCTTGCCCTTGTATACTTAGCCCCTTTGCCTAGATTATGCATTTTCACTCGATTCATTACATTTGTCGTATAGCCCGTATAATATGTTGCGTCACTGCACTCTAAAATATATACATATTGTCCTTTGATCATTAATTTATTTTAACACGAAAAAGAAGGCAAATAAATTGCCTTACTTTCTCAACTTCTTATAAATCAAATGTAAAATCACTACTAAAGAGATTAACCCTAGCGTAACATAGATATTTTCTTGATACTGTACGCCTGTAGGAACATCCACCTTGGTATTCTCAAATAAAAATTCATTTGTTTCTAATTTCTTTCCATCTACATATAAGTCATGATCTTTTACTTCAACACAAATAACTTGTTTAGACAAAATATATCCACTAGGTGCCTTTGTTTCTTTCAGATACATCTTTTGATCACGCAATAAAAATGTGATTGTTCCATTCCCTTTATATGTTTTGATTTCTTCTTTGCAATCCTTGTCTTTATAACTTGTAAACTCAATCGAATCTAAGATTTCTTTTTGCGTATCCCTATCGACCTTTTTAAGCACTAACTTTTCAAAAGGACTATGCTTTGGATATACAACCACATGATATACCAAATCTTCTTCATCCCATTCTGGAACACTCACAAGCATGGACTGTACATTTTCATATTCATTGATATTGACAGGATCAATGAGATACAATCCCTGGTCTACATCAGATATTTTCACAATTCCCTTTTCATCCGTTTTTACGCGTATTCCCTCATATTCTTTATTTTTTAAATCGCCTATCAGTTGTTCCATTTCTTCCGCTTTTAATTCTGCATTTAAATCTAGACTCACATCTTGAAATGCCTCATCCCATACATAATATCCATCAACAAGCTTTGCGACCTGGACAATCTCAAATTCTACATTCTCCTTAGATAAGTCGTCGATAGAATCTTGTAATTCAATTTTGATCGAACCCATTTCCTGTGCTCTTACAGGAAGTATACAACATAAAAGCAGCAATATCCATATACCTATTTTTTTCATTTTCTCACCACCTTATACACAATCCATAATACGAAAGGAAACAATATAAAACATACTTCTCTAACAGAATACGATTTTCTTACTTTCGCTTGATTTTTAGGATAGACCCTTTTCGCCTTTACAACCAGTCGTTTTGTGTTGATTCCATATGGTGTACAAGTTACTAAACTTAAAAGATCTTTATCCTTTTCAATCTGTAATTTCAAGATTTCTTCCGGTTCTACCACATAACTATCCATCACTTCATAGGCTAATTTCTTTTTGCAGGCATGCACATAAATAAGATCCTTCTTCTTCAATTCATCTAAACGCGTAAACAACTTTGCGCTTGGAAGACCTCGATGTCCCGTTAAAATACAATGCGTATTTTTTCCTCCAACGGGAAGACTTGAAAAATCAAAGTGCCCAATTCCTATATTTAAGACTTCATCACTTGTTCCATGATAAATCGCCAGATCCACATCGATCACAGGAATTTGAATCGTTGCCATGACTTGGGAAGATGTATAATCCAATACATCCTCATAAGGCTCTCTTTCTTTTCCTAAATATACGTTTTGATTGTAGCTTCTTGCCTTTTCAAGTTCTTTATGCAGTCTTTCTTCACTTGTATGATCTTCTTCCTTATAAAAGCTAGAAATTACATTCTGCATATTCTTTTGAGCATATCCATTTAAAATCACGGGTAATAGACAAATCAAAAAGCCAAGAAAGAACAAAAAGCTATTCTTCCTTTTTCTTCTTGCATACATATACCATGATTCCAGCTCCTGTGATTACACATGCCAACGTCCCAAATGAACCGGTTACCGGCATTTTTGATCCTGTCTGATTAATTACCTTTAATGCGACACTCGCATCGGATAGACTTGTATTTAAAGTTGTTGAATGACTTGAAGCTTCTAATTTAATTAAACCTTCTCCATTTGAAGTATAGTTATTACGGTTTT
>UMHM01097947.1_pt1 | contig 16897 bp, 11 predicted proteins | sample 1965501 | NCBI WGS metagenome assembly UMHM01 (sample SAMEA4836095, study PRJEB28245) | human gut metagenome | biome: gut microbiome; material: fecal sample | place: Denmark | collected 2008
ACCGCAAGGGTCGCCCCTACGAAAGCGTTACAAGGGGTGCGGTAAAACGGGTCGTCGGGGGCGTCCGCCCCTACGAATTCTTTGCAATACAAATTTTTGCAATAAAAAAGGGATGCCGGTGAGGGCATCCCTATTGAGTTTTTACGCCGGGGCCATTGCCTTGGCGCGGGTTTGCGCTTATTCGATCTCCAGGCGCTTCGACTGCTTGGCCTCCTGGGTGACCTTGGGCAGGATCAGTTCCAGGACACCCTTGTCGTACTTGGCCTTGATGTTGGCGGTGTCGATGCCGGCGACATTGAAACTGCGGCTGTAGGTGCCATAGCTGCGCTCGCAGCACAGGTACTTGCCGCGCTTATCCTTGTTCTCGTGCTCGGAATGACGCTGAGCCGAGATGGTCAGGACATCGTCGCTCAGATCCAGGTGGATATTCTCCTTCTCAAAGCCCGGCAGATCTGCGGTGATCTTGAAGTGGTCGCCCTCGTCGGTGACATCGGTACGGAAGGAGTCGGTGAAGGTCCGGCCAAAATTGGCCCAGGGATCATCGAAGAAGCTCTTTTCGACTTTCTCGATCTCGCGGAAGGGATCGAAAACACTCAGTGCATGATTACGATTCAACATGATGATGACCTCCTATATAAACGGTTTGGAATTACTTTTTCTGTTCCCCTCGGAACAATTATGATTCTACGGCGGAGGTGTGAACAAATCCAGCAAATTTTATGAACAGAATATGAATTTTAGCACTCTTGGACGGAGAGTGCTAATGCGGCGGGAAACGAAAAACTGCGGGGGTGGCGACCCTCGCAGTTTTCCGAGTTCAGGGTTTGCTGTGGCAGCTTTTGCAGGCGCCGCAGGCACCGCAGTTGCCACCGCAGGAGTGCTTTCCCTGCTTTCGCTGGCGAATCAAATGGCGAACAATGAGAAAGATAACAGCAAGTAAGAGAAGGGAAATGGCAATGGTTGATAGGTTGGCAGAAAACCAGGATAACATGGGAAAAACTCCTTTCCGTTAGATTTATTCAGACAGCCGCCACAGGGTCCGGCCGGACGCCGGAGCGCAGGCGGCGGCAGTGGTCTGCCATGCAGGTCATGAAAGTAGGGAAGATCATTTCCTGCGGTTAGATTCATCTAACTGCTACGGAGTTTAGCACATCTAACCGACATTGTCAATAGGTTTTTGCAAGTTTTTTTGCAGACGGAGCGGGAAATAGGGCAAAAGAGGGGGGACGGTCAAATTGCCGTGCTTTTGCACAAAAACGGACGGATTATTTTTACATAGCTAAATGAGAAAACGAGGACTTCCTTAAAAAAGACTTGAAATAGGAAACGAATTATTGTATAATCCATAGCGTAAAAAAGACAATGGGAAAAATAGTGTATCCATGCAGAACAGTTGCAGGAATAGGGAGCGGGTCATTTCGGCGCTTCGATGATCGAGCTTTTTAATTGAGCGCAAAAAACCTGTGATTTCACTGGATTCCTTCAAAGAGCGATGGTATATTTTTTAAGGGTACATGAGTGAGCAGCACTTACTTAAATTATACAGAGATGTTGCGTACCGAACTGTCGATAAAGTAGGCTTACTACGATACCGGAAAGGGAAGGTGTGCGCAGGGAACCCAAGAAGGGTGTCCTGCGCTATTATCATTTGAAAACTCTTCAGCGTTTTAAGGACGAAGAGAATCCGATTGCCAATGCCTTTGCTTTCAGCGAAGAAAGAATAATTGAAGGAGGAGTGAGTCGGAAGTGGAGCAGAAAAAGAAAACCAAGATTATTATAATTATATTGGCTGTACTCCTGGGGCTCAGCCTTTTGGTCCTGGCCGGTACCCTTATCCGCGCCAGGCTGACCGACAGCGATCCCGGCACCGTGACCGTGCCGGACAACCTGATTACCCCCGAGGAGGACACCGAAACGGAGGACACCCGGACTCCCGGCAGCGGCACCTCCTCCGCCCCGGCGCCCGCCCAGAGCGCCGCCGCGGCCCAAAAGGCGGCCACCATTGCCCTCTATAATAAGCACCCGGAGGACAACACGCCCTTTACGGTGGGCAATATGTTCCCCGGCGACAGCGAGACAAAGTATTTTTGCGTGCAGGTGTCCTATCACGACAAGGTCACCGTGCATTATAAGGCCGTCGTCCGCCCGGGCTACGAGAAATTAGCCCAGGTGCTGCAGGTGCGGGTCAAGCTCCTTACCACAGGGGAGACCCTCTACGACGGCGGGATAGCGGCTATGTCCCAGAGCCTGGCGCACAAGCTGGCCTCTGAAAGCTCCGTCACCCAGGAGCTATACTATGAGATCACCGCGTACTTAGACACCAGCGTGGGCAATGCATATCAGAATCAGGACCTGATCGCCGACTTCCAGTGGTGGGTGGAGGAAACCGGCAGCCTGGACAGCCCGGAAACGGGCGACGCCTCCCGGGGTGTGCTGTGGGCCGTGGCCGGGGTCTGCTCCGGCGGGCTGCTCCTTCTCCTGGTACTGCGCAAGCGGAAGGAGGGCGAAGCCGATGTCTGAGACCAAAACCGCTAAAAAGCTCACCGGGGGCATTATCACCATCATTATTCTTGTGATCTGCCTCTGCATCACCACCTTTGCTCTGGTATATACCTCCGTTTCCGTGGAGAACAACCGCTTCCACACAGGGGAGGTAAAAATCAATCTCAACGATGGCAAGCCCGTGATCCGGGAGCATGAGTTCCGTTTTGAGCCGGGGATGACCGTTGTAAAGAGCTTCTTCGTGGAAAACGACAGCACCTGGGATGTGTATTACCGGCTGTACCTGGACAATGTCTCCGGGGGCCTTGCTGATGTGCTGACCGTGACGGTAAAGGACGGGGACAAGGTCCTCTGCACCGGCACTGCCGGGCAGCTGACCCGGGAGAATGTCACCGCCGCAGAGGACATTCTGCCGGTGGGCCAGCGCCGGAATCTGACCGTGACCTTCCACTACCCGGAAAATAGCGGCAACGAGAGCGAGAACCTGGACCTCCTCTTTACTCTGTGCGCCGAGGCCACCCAAACCAAGAATAATCCGAATAAACTATTCGAGTGAAAAACGATACATAAGGAGCAGCGCAAATGAAGGCATGGAAGGTTATCAGAAGCATTTTCGTGTGGCTGATGGTGGTTTTTGCCGTGGGGATGATGGTATTCACCGTCATATCCGTGTCCACCTTTGACCGGGCGGACCGGAAGCTCTTCGGCTACAAGGCGTTCATCGTCTTGTCCGACTCCATGAGCAAAACCGACTTTAATGCCGGGGATTTGGTGCTGGTCAAGGAGGTTGACCCCGCCACCCTGCAGGAGGGCGACATCATCGCCTACACCTCCCAAAACACCGCAAACTACGGGGAAACCGTCACCCATAAGATACGCAGCCTCACCACCGACGCCAGCGGCGAGCCGGGCTTTATCACCTACGGCACCACCACGGACACGGACGACGAGACCGTGGTCACCTATCCCTATGTGCTGGGCAAATACAGCAGCCACATTCCCAAGGCGGGCACCTTCTTCCAGTTCTTGAAGTCCACCCCCGGGTATATTGTGTGCATTCTGGTGCCGTTTTTGGTGCTGATTCTGCTGGAGGGCGTGCGGTGTATTCGCCTGTTCCGCAAGTACAAGGCAGAGCAGCAGGCCGAGCTGCAGGCGGAGCGGGATAAGATTGCCGCCGACCGCGCCGAGACCCAGCGGATGATGCAGGAGCTGCTGCAGATGAAGGCGCAGATGGCGCAGGGCGGCGGCCAGACCCCGCAAAAGGACGAGACGCCCTCAGATACCGCCCCGGTGTGATCACTGGAAAGACAGTGTTTACATATTGTCATTGAAATTATACAATTGGGAGGAAAAACATGATGGAAAACAACAAATCCACCAAGCGGGCATTGCTCACCAGCGTACTGGCTCTGCTCATGTGCGTGACCATGCTCGTAGGCGCCACCTTCGCGTGGTTCACCGACACCGCATCCACCGGGGTCAATAAGATTCAGGCGGGGAATCTGGATGTGGAACTGGAGTACAGTAAGGATTGCATCGAATGGAAAAAGGTGAACGACACGACTAAGGTGTTCGAGGACAGCAAGCTGTGGGAGCCCGGTCGTACAGAGGTCGTATATCTTCGCGTCAAGAACGCAGGAACACTTGCCCTGAAGTATACGCTCGGCATTTATAGGCTTTACGATAACAGCGGCAAAAATGTTTTGGGGAACAAATACAATCTCAGCGACTATGTGAAGCTGGGGGCAGCGGAAGTCGGTGCTGCATATGCCGACCGTGTGGCGGCTATCAGTGCTGTGCAAGACAGCGCCAAAACTCTTAAGAGCATTGGGGATACCGGCGTTATCGGTGCAGGCCTCGATCCCAACACTGCGAAGGTCTATGCAATGGTGCTTTATATGCCTACGGAAGTCGGCAACGAAGCAAACCCGAAGAATAATGATCCGTATTATGCAGCAAAGGTTTCCTTTGGTATCAGAGCCAGCGCTACCCAGGCAGTGTCTGAATTCGATTCCTTCGACAACACCTACGATGAAAAGGCTCCCGCTGTTTTGGAGACAACTAGCTTTTCTTCCGGAACCCATGTAATCACCGAGAACATGCAGGCGAATGGACGCTTTGGCGCAGTGCAGGCCGAAAGGTCCGCTAAGTTTACAATCAACGCCGATGTGTATGCCGTATACGGCAGAGATGCAAGCGGTAAAACTGGCGGTGCCATGGCTGTTCAGGCTGACGGAGAAAGCAAGGTTATCATCAACGGTGGTGACTTCCGTCAGGTCGGTGTGCCTGCCGATGACCCTGTATGCGATCTGATTTACGCTCTGGGCAATGCTCAAATCGAAATCAATGGCGGTACCTTCAAGGCTGTGACTCCTGCGAATACCTTGAACTGCAAGGACGGCTCCAATGCCAAGATCACCGTCAAGGGCGGCAGCTTCTATATGTATGACCCGTCCAACCCGACCCTTGGAGACAACGAAGTTGTTGTTGCTGACGGCTACAAAGTAGTTAAGAACGGCGATTGGTACAATGTTGTTCCCAAATAAATTCTGATTTTTAGCCCTCTCCGCCCTCGGGCGGAGGGGCAATCAAAGGACATAGGCGAGGGTGCGTGTGTCTTTTGATTGCTTTGGTGTAATCACGGGAAAATCCGCGTTTACATATTGTCATTGAAATTATACAACTGGGAGGTTAAAACACGATGACAAACAGCAAAACTACTAAGCGGGCATTGCTCACCAGCGCACTGGCTCTGCTCATGTGCGTGACCATGCTCGTAGGTGCCACCTTCGCGTGGTTCACCGACACCGCATCCACCGGGGTCAACAAGATCCAGGCGGGGAATTTGGATGTCAAGCTCGAATATGCAACCGCATGGAACGAAGACGGCAGTGTTAAGACTTGGGCAGATGCCGAGGGCAAGACCCTTCCGTTCCTCGTAAATGGCAAGATTCCCGCCGAGGGGACTCAAATCCTGTGGGAGCCGGGTTGTACATACACGCTACCGGAGCTGAGAATTGTCAACAACGGCAATTTGGCGCTGAAGTATAAGGTTGTCGTTTCCGGAATTCGGGGCAGCGCCAAGCTGAACAAAGTTATCGACTGGACAATGAAGCTGGACGGTACCGATTTTATTATGGGCAGCGAGCATAGTTTGGCTGCTAAGAATAATGACACCGTTGACTTTGATAGCTTCACTATTTCCGGTACGATGGATAAGAACGCTGGAAACGAGTATCAGAATGAATCCATTGATGGTATCAGCATCAATGTCTATGCTACGCAGGACACCGTGGAGAACGACAGTTTCGGCAACACCTATGATGCAAATGCCACCTACTATCCCGTGATTGATCTTGCCAGCTTGAAGGATGCAATTAAGAACGGCGGGAATGTGGCTGTCGACGCGGATGTAGAGGTCAGCGGCGAGGATGCTGTGGCAAACCGCACTACTATTTCCGAGCCCACTACGCTGCAGCTGAATAAGAAGATCACCAGCCCGGATGATATGGGCAATAATAAATACAATTTTACAGCATTGCTTGTTGCCGCTGACACGACCATCAACGCAAGTGAAAACGGCGGCATTGACACAGGTGTGAACGGCGCTTATGCTATCAATGTTATAAGTGGTGCAAACCTGGTCATTAACGGCGGCACATACTATGGTGGCGGCACCGCAGTACAGGCGCAAGAAGGTACAGTGACGATCAATGGCGGCCACTTTGCTGTCGAAGCGTTCGGCGAGCCTTACGGCTACAACTTCCTGCTGAACTGCTATGACAAAAACCGCGAAAACGGCACCGCTAAGATCATCGTCAAGGGCGACACCTTCGTGAACTTCAACCCGGCGAATTGCAAGGCCGAGGGTGAGAACACCAACTTTGTGGCCGAGGGCTATGGCGTTGTGGCTACACCGCAGGCCAACGGCGATGTGTGGTACACGGTTGTGGAAAAGAGCACTAACGGTACGACCTTCAGCAGCGGCACTCATACCCTCAGCACCGGCATCACTGCGACAAGCCCAAACGCTGTGGCAGTGAAGGCTGAGAACGGCGCAAACATCACCATCACCGGCGGCGCTTATGATGGCGGCAAGGGCGGCAACAATGTCTGCGTATGGGCTAGTAGTGGCTCCAATGTCACCATTAAGGATGGCACCTTCACCGTGGGCGGCGATAAAGATGGATACGGAAACTCCGTTGTCTATACTGTTGGCGGAAGCGTTACCATAGAGGGCGGCTTCTTCTATACTGATTATCAGTACCGTGACTTCTATTATGTGCTGAATCAAGACAATAACACGCGCGGCACCATTACCGTCAAGGGCGGTACTTTTGTGAACTATGACCCCTCCAAGGGCGATGACAATCTGGGCGGAAGCTTCGTGGCCGATGGGTATAAGGTTGTGACTTCGACCCACGGCACCGTCACTTGGTACACCGTTGTTCCCGAATAAATTCTGATTTTCAAGTCCTCTCCGCCCTCGGGCGGAGGGGCAATCAAAGGGCACATCCCCGGGCAAGGGCGATATGCCTTTTGATTGCCTATCATTTTTCATGAAATCCGTGAAAGGAGCGCAGAAGTATGCGGCTGTTTACCCGGGCGGGCTACCGGCCCAAGCGTATCGAAACAAAAAAACAAAGCGATGGCCTTCTACACCTCCTGGCCCTTTCCGCTGTGGGACTTTGCGCCTGTCTCATCTGCCTGTGCGGCGTAAGCTGGGCGTGGTTTACCGCCACCGCCTCCACAGGAACGACGGTGATTCAGGCTGCCACCTATACGGTCGATGTATCTGCTGAAAACGAGTCTGTAAAAATTGTACCCGAGAGCGGCACTACCACAGCCATCTTTACCGACGCAGGAGAGTATACTATCACGCTCACCCCCACCGGCACGGCCCAAAACGGATACTGCAAAATCAGTTATGCCGAGGTTGACTACTATACCGGGCAGCTCCCCACCGGCGAATTGCACTTTACGGTAAACGCCGATGCAAACAGCGAGCTGACCGTTACCCCGCAGTGGGGCTCTTACTCCGGTGACCCTAATTTGAGCAGCGGCGGTATAATCGGCAGCACAACCGGCAATACCCAGCAGGAGAACCCTGTGGCTGCCGCTACGACAGCGGAGCCAACGACCACCTCGGCGGCGCCGAGCAGCTCTCCGGAGGAAAGCGCGGCCTCCACCCCGGACGCTCCGGCAGACTCGGCAACGGCACAGCCGGAGGGCGTCACCGGCGGCGAACAAGCACCTGCACCGGAGGACAGTAACCGGTAAGTTTAACAGTATAACCCACCTCAAATGCGGCAAATCCATGACCTGCCGTATTTGGGGTGATTTTTCGATATTCGGTGACAGATATGCTGCAGAAGATTAACGACATATCGCCAGATCTTCGTCGATAGGGCAAAAACCTATAACTGGTAAAAAACGGGAAAAAATACATAAATTACCATACCGAACCGAGAGGACAACACTTTAAAAATTTTTGCCAAAATTTCGAAGTATCCCCTTGCAATTCCATTCTTAAGGTGTATAATACACTGTGGATATATGTAAGTATAGACTGCAGTAAAATTACCAGGCCCCATGGGGGGCAATCTCTTTTTGCATTTAAACCGGCGTTGGATAAAGAGTGTTCAGTTTTCAAAAATGAAGCCCAATTAAAACAAAGGAGAAGAAATGATGCGAAGAAGAATGCTAACGGTTTTGCTTGCATTGTGCATGGTGGTTTCTCTGATCCCTATGCAGGTGCTGGCGGTGGATACCAAGGCGGAGGGAGGCCTTGGAACACTGGGGATTCAGCAAATATCAGAGAAAAAATATGCTGTCACACCCGATGTGACAGAGTATGAATGGATCTTAAATAATGCATCGCTGACACAGCAGATGATGGGGCATGTGATGGAGATCAAGGTCGGCAAGGACTCCACGGCCTCTGTGGCAGTGGGCTACGGTGACGATGACATTGACACCATTAAAACCGGCAGAAACTGGGCCATGACGGAGACGACCAAACAGGCGCAGAGCATGCAGACCCGCCGCAACACCAATGTTGTGGGCGCGATCAATGCTGGCGGCTACGACATGAGCAATGGGCGTCCCGCGGGTGCTTTTATCATGAGCGGCACTGTGATCAATGAGCCGACCAGCACTACATTCTGGATCGATAAAGACGGCAGTGCGCATATCACAAGTGCGCAGGAATGTAATGCAGCCATTGCGGCCGGCAATGTGCTGGAGGCAGTTGCCAGTTTTGGCGATATTTTTGAAGATGGCCACGCCCGCAGTGACCTTGACAATTCTACCCGTGCATCCCGCACAGCCATCGGCATTAAGGCGGACGGTACGGTGGTAATGATGATGGTAGACGGCCGCCAGGCACCTTATTCCGTTGGCATGACCATGGCGGAGGTCGGTGCTACAATGGAGTCTCTGGGCTGCGTGCAGGCCGTTAATCTGGACGGCGGCGGCTCCTCCACCTTCGCAACCCAGCGTGAGGGTGAGTCGGAAAACAGTACATCGGCTGGCCTGACCCTGCGCTGCCGTCCGTCCGATGGTTACGAGCGCAAGGTGTCCAACACCATTATGGTGCTTTCTAAGGCACAGCCCACAGGGCAGTTCGATCACGCAGTGCTGACACCCAATGCGGAGGTTTACACCCCCGGCAGCACGGTGCAGTTTAGCGCAGCTGGCGTAGATGCGGCCGGCAGCAGTGCAGATGTTCCCGAGGACGCTGTCTGGACGGTTCTCTCTGGCAACGGAAGTATTGATGCCAAAGGACTTTACACGGCAGCCGATACCTGTGGCGAAGTTACTGTGGGCCTGAAATCCGGTGGAAAAATTGTTGGCCAGACCAGTATTCAGGTTCAGTGGCCGGATAAACTGGGCTTTACAAACTCCAGTGTTTCCATAGACTTTGGCGAGACCAGTGACCTGACCTTCAAGCCCACATGGCAAGGCCGTGAGGTCAAATATAAGGATGGGGACTTTGAGTGGACGCTGGCGCCGACTTATTACAAATTTGACGCACTTGTTGACCCTAAATCAAATAATACAAAGGGCGACTTTTCCATGCCTATTACGCCGGCAACATTAGGGGAGGATACGGTTGTTGTTGAATACTATGCATGGGGTACTTCGTTGACATACACTTCTACCTATCGAGTGACAGATTTGACCCAGTCAATGGAGGATGGCGCAACGAAAATTACGGCCAAAGTGTCCTATGTATCCTCCGGCGGTGCAATAGGCGAAAAGAGACCTGTCAATTTGGAGCAAACATTTTCTGCCTATATTGGCAAGTTCTCCGGCAACCAATTTATTGCAGATGCAAGTAGCTCCCTACGCGGTTCAGTTCATGTAGCGCTCAGGAACGACTCCTCTGTTAACGGTGCGATCGATGTTGTAGTTGGCATGGAACCGTTTGTCCTGATGGACTTTGAGGATCATAATGGCACCAATGCGAAAGAGTACTGGTCCACGCATGTTGGGCCTTCCTCTGCGGGCGGTAGCGGACAGCTCCTTCCCGAAGAAGTGAAAAGAGACCGCCTGTGGATTCGTGATACGACGGGTAAGGGCGTAATTTTCCCTGAAGGATATAATCAGGTAGTCAGCGCCGATGAAGATGAAAATGTCCGCTTTGGCCAATATGCGTTTAAGCTCGGCTACGACTTTACGAAAGTTAAGTCAACAGAGGTTGGGGCGGCAGACTTTGGCTTTTCGGGAGACCTCCTTGTTAATACGGTACAGCCGACTAAAATCGGTATGTGGATCAAGGTGCCTGCTGCGTGCAAGGGTGACAACTCTGTGCTAAAAGCGGTGTTAAAAGGAGGCGCATTTGAGGCTGACCTCGCAACTTCATATATGAAGTTCAATGAGGACGGCAGCATAAGCTATGTGGACGGCAAGCAGCTTAACGGTACAGCAGCCTATGTGCAGTACTATAGTTACAATACTGATGGCACGGTGAGTGGAAGCACACTCAACGACTGGGCCGGCAAGGATTGGACTTGGGTGGAAGCAGATATTTCCGCCTTCCAGATGCCTGTTGATGTGTCCCGAGCCTACACAGTGCGTGTTACTTCGGCGCAGAACTGCACTAAGAGTGAGGGCTATCTCTATATTGATAATCTGCAGTTTATCTACGGTACCAACACCAACGATATCACTCGTCCTGTGCTGGAGTCTGTCACGGAGACCGGCAGCGGCACAGTGTTAGCCGGGGACGGCTCTACTGTGCTGAGCAGCGGCAACCTCACCTTCTCGGCGGTGTATTCTGACAGTGAGCTCACCGACAAGTATGCCACCGGTATCGATCAGAGCGGAATCCGCGTGCTTTTGGACGGCACGGACTACACCGACCAGCTGGAAATCAACGAAGGCTCACTCTATCTTAAGGGCGTGAACCTCCGTAACGGCTCCCACACCCTCTCAATTCGGCTCAAGGACTTCTACGGCAATGTGACCACCGAGACCCGCACCTTCCGGGTGGAAAACCAGGAGGGGATGCGCTCTGCTATCAATGTTCTCTCCCAGCCGGAGGCCCCGGAGATTGGCGAGGAGTATTCCCTTTGCGTTGTGAACAATACCGGCGAGGATGTGACCGCAGCAGAGGTGACAGCGGACTTCAGCACCATGGGTGATGCTGCGAAGTATCTTGAGGGCGCAAAGGTGGAAGGTGTTGACGGATATGAGTTAACGCTGGATGCAAACGCGCTGAGTAAGAATCAGGCTAAGATTACGATTCAGAAGAAACCGGCATCGCTTATGGCACGGCTATTTGGCCTGCAAAGCGTAGCAGAGGGGGACTATGTCTCTGAATTGGGGTATCTTACGATCAAAATCCCCGCGGACGCTGCGCAGGATAGCAAACTGAAATACACCGTCACGCAGGGAACCTATACCATTGCCGATGGTACGGAGCACGGCACGACCTATACCTTCTCCGGTACGGAGCAGGAGGTCGCGCTGACGGCGGGATATCAACTTAGCTGTGAGCAGGTCGTTGCCGGAATGGCGACGGCGCTGACTGTGACGGATGCAGAGGGAAAGCCTGTTTCCCGTGCAAAAATCTATCAGGTAAATAAAGATTCTAATGAGGCTACCGAGCTGGGCAAAACAAATATGAAGGGGAAGCTGACCCGTACCTTTGATACGGCGGGAGAGTATACCTTCTACGCGGAAAAGGCCAACAGCGGGCGTTCTTGGAATCAGCGGGTGATCGTCTGTGAGAAGACGCCGGAGAACGGGGGCAAACCCTTTGGCATCATGACCAACGGCGTATCTGAGCCAAATGCTAAGAGCATAACTTGGCTTACCCAGATTGATGGTTCTGAAGCAAAGGCTTTCGTGAAATATTCTACCGCAGAAGACCTGACCAATTTTGCCACGGTGGAGGGGAACTCTACCATTCAGACCTTTGTGCAGAGCAGCCATGGTGATGCTTTGCGGAGCAATAAGGTGTCCCTTGCGGGGCTGACGCCCGGCGCGACCTATTACTATAAGGTGGGTGACGGGAAGACATGGTCTGATACGCAGAGCTTTAAGATGCCTGCGGCAGGGGCTGAGTCGACCAACTTCTTTATCCTCGGCGATATTCAATCCTCGGATACTGCCAACCTGAGCCATGTCCTTAAGGATCTGGCAAGTGACAAAACGGACTATGATTTTGCTATCCAGACCGGCGATGCTATTGACAATGTAACGGAGTATGTTAAAAACTGGCGCCCGTTCCTAAATGCGGTCAACAGCAAGACCCTCAGCGGTGTGGACATGATCCATGTTATGGGCAACCACGAATATTATGGCGATCTGGACGGTGAAATTAGTAACGCGATCTATGATTTGCCTGTCAGTACCCAGAATAGCTGGTACAAGATGGAGTATGGTAAGGTTTGTGTTGTTGCTATTAACAACGGAGCGAAACTGGCGGAGACCCTTGCCGATATTGCCGAAAACCTGACCACTGACTGCATCTGGAAAGTTCTTGTAGCCCATGAGCCGATTTATGGCACAGAGTCTGTTTCTGCAACGCCGGAGATTATCTCTTCTATTGAAAAGGCGGGCTTTGACTTTGTGTTCGGTGGGGATGATCACGCTTATGCCCGCACCTATCCTATGGTAAACGGCGAAAAGCAGGCCGAGGATAGCCGCGGCGGTGTCGTGTACTATGTCTGCGGTGACCTCAGTGGCAAGAGCAATGAGTTTAATAACCGTGACTGCTATGTAAAGGCGATCCCGCACAACGATTATACCGGTATGTACCTGACGGTGCAGGCAACGACGGAAACCTTCACGGTGAAGGCGGTCAAGTATGACGGCACGGAGCTGGATTCTTACACTGAGACGCGCACCGACTGCGAGCTGGGTAACCACAAGGTAGATGCTTCCAGCAAGTATGATATGTCCACAGGGACGATTACCTGCGTGACCTGCGGAACGGCGTTGGAGCCCACGGGAGCGTATGCGTTTAGTGGACTGCTGGGTACTACCGATGGCAAGCAAGTGATTCTCAAAAATGGCGTACCTATGAAGAACGAGTTTGCATCATGGGGTGACAGCAGATACCATGCCTGTGCGAATGGTTACGCTTATGTTACTGGGCAGAGTGATAGCCGCACCTGCGTAACAGGAGGCTATATCACCTACACCTGTCCGGAATGCGGGGCAAAGGATAGATCTGATTTCCAACGGCCTGTGGACCACAAATGGGATGACAATCACACCTGCACTGTATGCCATACGAAAGGTATTGATATAAACAGCGAGGAAGTCGTCTTTAAGCTGGGAACACCTGAGAACCCTCGCGACCTTACCTCGATACCCAGTTACTACTATAGTGGCAGTGGAGTTCGTCCCGGCAGCTTTGCCAAGCGCGGAGACTATGTTCTGACGCAGAATAACGATGCCAATCTTATTAATGGCAGAATCCCGGACCTCTATGTGCAATGGCCTGACAGCAAAAATGTGGGCAAGGCTGAGATTAAGTGCGAGGGCCGCGGTGATTACTACGGAAGTAAAACCTTGACCTACATTATTGTCCCCAACGATGTAAAGAATCTCAAATGCGAGACTTCCACAGAAACAACGCTGACACTAAGTTGGTCTGCGGCCTTGGGCGCGGAGTATTACGAGGTTTTCCAGTGTAATAAAAACAACGACAAAGACACAAGAACCTCCTTGGGAACTACCTACGAAACTACATTTAGCGTCACCGGGCTGACAGCGGATACGGACTACTATTTTGTGGCAGCCGGCCGCACGAAAGTTCCTACGGAAAACAACGAGGTCTACAATAGTGCTAAGTGGTCGAATATTCTCCACGCACGGACTGCCCCCAAGCCGTCCGATGTCACCGGAGTGAGTGCGGTGGTGAATGGGCAAAGGATTGCCCTTGCGGAGGTCGACGGTGCAAAGTACCTCTTCTTGCCGTCGTCTGCGGATTTGACAAAGCTATCTCTGACCTTTGTCACAGAGCCCCCGAGTAATAGAATCTCACTTTCCGGCAACAAGGGAACTGTTTATTGGAGTAGCTCCGTAGATCTTACCGCTGTTGCAGATGTGGATGCAGCCGGATATCGGGAAATCACCGCTTCTGTTGGCACGGGCAAGACAATGACCTTCCGTGTGATGCAGGCGTCGCCCATTTCTACCGTGTATCTGACCAGTAGTAACTCTGCTCAGGGACGTGATTGGGTAGATGCAAGCAAACAGAATATTGCAACCGGATCTATGAGCATGGTCAGCGCGGATGGTGGTTCTATTTACTCCGGTGAACTTAAGCAAATTAAGGCGCGGGGCAATTCTACCTTTACCTATGCAGATAAGAAATCCTATCAGATCAAGCTGAACACGGCTTCCGATCTGCTGGGGAATCAGGAGCAGGTAAAGACTTGGGTGCTGCTGGCAAGCTACTTTGATGCGACGCAGATGCATGACAAGCTTATGAAGGACCTGGCAACTAAGCTGGGCCTTGCGTATACCGCAAGCTGTAATTGGGTAAACCTTTACTATGACGGTGAGTATCGCGGCGTCTATCTGCTCAGCGAGAAGAACTCTGTCGGCGCAGCTTCCGTGGCCATAACTGACATGGAAGAGGCGTACAAAGCACAAAACCCAAGCTATGGAGACAATATGAGCACCGGCTTGTCTCAGAATGCCTATGGTCAGCAATTCCAATACACAAAGGGACTGCAGGAGCCTGCAAATATAACAGGCGGCTACCTTATCGAGCTGAACCACAATAGGTGGGATGAGGCCAGTGGCTTCAAAACTCGCCAGGGTGTTGCGTTCAATGTCAAGAGCCCTGAGTGGTGCGGCGAAGAAGCCATGCGTTATATAAGCGAGTACTATCAGGCTTTTGAGGACGCTGTTTACGCCACGGATGATGCCGGCGCGTACACGGGCTATAATGCCTCTACTGGGAAGTATTTCTATGACTATGTGGATATGGATTCACTGGTCAAGGTATTCCTTCTGCAGGAACTGTCGCTAAACTGTGACGGATTTATTTCCTCGGTCTACTTCTACAAGGATGCAGACGGCAAGATGTTTGCCGGTCCCATCTGGGATCAGGATATGACCTTCGGTACCGGCTGGACCAAGACAAATGCTGCCAACATTGAGGACTATCACTATCTGGCAAAGGCGCTGATTCAAATTCCGGCCTTTAAGACTGCGGTAGCCGAGTATTACAGCAGCACCTTTGCCCCGGCAGTGCGGGAGTGGCTGGGTAATAATGGCACGATTGCACATCAGTATAATCTCCTGAAGGACAGTGCAGCCATGAACTATAAGCTTTGGGACTTCATTCGCATTGGTGATCCGAAGGCCGACGGCCACATTTGGCAGGGCGCAAGCTATGAGAGTGTCGTGGCAGACATGACCTCGTGGATCGAAGCACGGCTGTCCGTTATGGATAAGCGCTTTGCCCAGCAGACGACCTTGGCAGGAGATGTCAACGGAGATGGCAATGTTGATATTTTCGATGCGATTTTGTTGCTGCGATACATTGCGGAGTATGAAGATGAGAATTTCATTTCTGCAAACGCCGACTTTAATGGCGACGGAGAAGTAGATATTATGGATACCATAGCGCTTTTGAGGTATTTGGCTGAATTCGATGATTAAGGACTGTTTCTCTTATCAGAGAATACTCAATTTGTGTATCGTGTGATACAACACATTTTTATAATGAAAGGAAAGAAAAACATGAAAAACAGAAAACGCGTGCTGTCTGTTCTTCTTGCTCTGGCGGTGGTATTTACCATGTGCATTACCGCGGCTGTGGCAGTTGATACAGGTAGCGGTAGCGCAGCTACAATCACCGTTGAGACTGTGAATAAAGCGGTCAAAGTGGGCGACACGGTTACGCTGAATGTCTCCATTGTAGGGAACCCGGGCTTTGCTGGCTACACAGCTAAAGTTGGCTACGATGCAAATAAACTGACCTTGAAAGAGGTTGGTAATGGAACATTTGCGGGAATATTTACCCCAAATGCTTCCAAAAACAGTGTTGTTCTTGCCAATACCACTGATTCCCTTGGAGATGGCACCCTGTTTACACTGAAGTTTACAGTCAAAGCAGATTGCTCGAACGGGGCTGCTGTAACGATTGAAAGTGCTCAGTTTGCAAATGCTGCACAGAAAGCTGTCTCTGCGGAGATTGTGGCTGGCGGTATCAATGTGAGCACCACTGGCGGCAGCACCACCGGCGGTAGCACCACTGGCGGCAGCACCACTGGCGGCAGCACCACTGGCGGCAGCACCACCGGCGGCAGCACCACTGGCGGCAGCACTACTGGCGGTAGCACTACTGGCGGCAGCACTACTGGCGGCAGCACTACTGGCGGCAGCACCACTGGCGGCAGCACTACTGGCGGCGGCACCACTGGTGGCGGTAGCACTGTGGTTTACAATATCATCGAGGGTGCCAACGGCACTTGGACGCAGAACAGCGACGGCACTCTGACCGTCCGTGCAGACGGCGTATTCAGCAAGTTTAAAGGCGTGGAGGTGGACGGGAAACTCCTCATTGCCGGTAAAGATTATACGGCGAAGTCTGGCTCGACGATTGTTACGCTGAGCAAGGATTATCTTGCAACGCTGTCTGTTGGCACTCACAAGCTTACCGTTCTATTTAATGACGGCTCCTGCGAAACCAATTTCACGGTTAAGGCTGCAAGTGATAATAATCCCGGCACAGCAGTAACCCCCGACAATACCACCAACAATCCGCAAACCGGTGATCACAGTGGCATTGTTTTGGCTGTTGTGGTATTGCTCGTCAGTGGCGGCGCTCTGACTGTGCTTGGCATTGCAAAGAAAAAGGCTGGCAAGTGCTAAGAAATTCAAAGTGAAGTAACTGTCAAATATAACCGCATATAAAACA
>UMHM01050559.1_pt1 | contig 16882 bp, 9 predicted proteins | sample 1965501 | NCBI WGS metagenome assembly UMHM01 (sample SAMEA4836095, study PRJEB28245) | human gut metagenome | biome: gut microbiome; material: fecal sample | place: Denmark | collected 2008
ATTACTAGCATAATAAGTAGTAGCATTTTTTGTGAAAGTATTGTTTCCTGAGGTGAAACGTAGCCATATAGACCAACCAGAAGGACCTACGTCAACATAAACATTAGCACTATTATCGCTATAATCTACACGGATACGCCAATAACAGGACCCTTCGCCATTCCATCTTTGACCACTATATACTGTTGCCATATTTCTTCACCCCCTGTTCTAACTATTTGTATCTATCCAAATTATGTATCCATTTTCTGGAATCTCAGGTTGTTGAGTTCCAACAACTAAATTAGTTGTATTCCAAGCAGTTGTCTTATCTTGTTTTTTTGTAAATTCATTCTGAAGATCTTGTTGGTCTGCAATATCTCCACTTATTTGTCCCCATTTATTATTTTTTGTAAATGTCTCATCAACATATTTCTTTGTTGCTGGGTGATAGTCACTCGTAGGAGTATACATAAGTGTATTATCTCTCGTTAATACTTGATTTTTTGTTGGTCTGTCATTTATTAACATCATTAGGTCTTCTTGGTCTTCTATATTGTTATATATATTACCCCATGAAGCTCCACCAGCAATCATATCAACATATTTTTTAGTTGCAGGATGATAATCTTTGGTTGGCTCATAAGCATTGACATTATCTAACTCTAATACATTATCCTTATCAGCTTTCTTGTTAATGTTCACATTCGCATTATCTAAACCTGTTTTTAACTCATTTATTGCACCTGTAATATTAGTTGTATCAGTTGTTGTTAAATCACTTAATGTGCCGATATCATCTCTAACTTCATTTATAGCATTTACAAAATTATCTTTTTTTGTTGTATGTAAATTTGATAACGTTCCGTGTTCTGCATCTAATTCATTAATTGCATTCACAGTGTTATCTTTTTTTGTTGTTGTTAATAATGTAATATTTCCCAAATGAGCTGAACGAGCATAATAATCTGATGTTTGATTATTTAACCTAGTTGCATTGGCAGCATGTAAAACGGTCATATTTCCATCGGTTATAGAAATGTCACCACTAGCATTTCCACGAACTGTTCCTAATGTTCCATTTTGTGCTGGATAAATATTAGGTTGTTCTAAATCTTGCCAGTTGCTTCCATTCCAAATCCATTCATGTTGTTCTTTGTCAACTAACTGCCAACCAGCTTGAACTGTTGTTCCACCCATTATTTCTAATGCTCTAGCTGTTAACTTTTCAGGAGTTACATCTTTGGTATTCAAGTCAATTTTACCAATTAAAATTGTTGCCCCTCTTAATGTATCTGTAATTGACTTTAATTCATTTATTGCACTAACTGCATCAGTTTTATTATTGGTTGTTAAATTTCCAACATTACCAATATCTTTATCGACCTCATTAATGGCTTTTACTACTGTTTCTTTGTTTGTAGTAGTCAATGTATTAAGAGGACCGATCTCTTTATCTAATTCATTAATGGCATTTACAGTATTATCTTTTGCAGTAGTCGTTAGTGTACTTACATTACCAATATCTTTATCTAACTCATTTATAGCAGATACTAAATTAGTTTTACTAGTAGTTGTTAAATCAACCAATTCTCCAGCACGGCCATCTAATTCATTAATTGCCGCAACAGCAGTTTCTTTTGTAGTAGTCTCAAGCTTACTAATATCACCAAGTCCATTAATAGCATTAATAACACTTGATTTATCTGCTGTTTTTAATTCTGGAAGTTTACCAACTCTCTTATCTAATTCATTTATACCTGCCACAGCAGTACTTTTATCATCTGTTGTTAATTCCTCTATGGTTCCCAAATCATCATGAACTTCATTTAAAGCATTAACCATATTGTCTTTTGCTTCAGTATGCAACTTAGATAAGTCTCCCATCTCACCGTCTAGCTCATTAATTGCGTAGGTTACGATTTTATTTGTAGTTGTTAACTCCTCTACAGGTCCAACATTTGTATCTACTTCATTAATTGCTCCAACGATAGTACTTTTTTCAGCAGTAGTAAGATTCTCTAAATCTCCCATCTCTTTGTCAAGCTCATTAATTGCCGCAACTGCAGTACTCTTATCTTTTGTTGTTAATTCTTCTATTGTGCCTAAATCATCATGAATTTCATTAATTGCATTAACAATTCTGCTCTTATCTTCCGTGTGTAAATTCTCTAGCTTACCGATTAAGTTGTTTTCTAATATTGAAGTAACATTCATTATTGGTATCCATTTTGATATCTTTCTCCAATGACCTTCTTCGGCATAATCTTCTTTTACGTAAATAGCCCAATCACTGTCTTCATAAGTATCTCCAGTTGTTGTAGAAGTATATTTCCAATTATTATCTCTTCCATCTGTCCTACAGATATATTTGGCATTTAATAATACTCCTGAAGTTGGATCTCCATCCACAACATAAGGTATGTTTGGTAAATCACCATCATTGATTCCAAAATATCTTTCCTCGGTCGATGCCGTAACTAAATCATTCCTTTTGTTGTATTCGTACACAACACCATTTTCACTAACGGCACACCAGAATCCTTGAGTTAGTCGATCAGAAGGAATATTATTTCTGTCTGCGATAGTTTCTACTTGAGAATACTCTTTGTCAAAAATAACTCCTTCTACGGCTAATTGTAAATCTTCTGCCATTCTATTAAAATTATAATTAAGGTCGGTAGAATTGATTATTCCACCAATTTCTCTTAATTTTTGAGTTATTGCCATAATTCTACCTCCTATAAGTACCTTGGCACTATTTGCCATTCTACATTTATTGATTGTCCTTCTGGGATATTTAGCTCACAAGATAATTTGTCTAATTTCGTTATAATGACAGTAGCATTAGGATTAGAATATAGTCCGACACTCTTATCAAGTATAAAGCGATTTGTTATTTTATCTATTCCTATAATTCTTCCACCTGCGCCATCTTTTGAGTTTACATTCATTTCGTCTTTAAACATAACTGTTTTTCCAATATCATCTGTTCTTACTTGTCTAACTTTTTCATCGAAACTTACCATTGTATTAGTTCCATCATTCGATATAGACGCATTCTCCTGTCTTTCAACATAATTTCTTGGTTGCAAATACATTAAATCGCCCTCAACTTTATCTGAGCAATCTACCCCGTTTAAAGTATATATATTTTCACCCCAATCAAGAATCATTTTACTATCAGTTGTCAATCCATTTAAAGTAATAACACTAACATCTCCGACAGTTTCATTGCGCAATATCATTGCCCCAGAATCTATCGCCGTATCAGTACTTATAATAGCTCTTATTTTTGAATTATATGTTCCTGGATTATATATCTGAACTTCATTTTCTCCACTTACCATTGTTACTGACATTGGTAAACTTTCTTCTCTATATAATAATCCTTCATCATAATAGTAGTCTTGCGTGCCATCAAAGATGTCTCTGTACTCATAATATTTTAAATCATCTTGATAGTATAACATTCCATAACCACAAGTTTGTCCAACTGTTGTGAAAGTTATACTGAAGTTTCCTGTATAACTAACTCCGCCTGTATCCGGGTGTGTTAAAGGAATATTTCCTAAATTATCTACAGAACTTACTTTTACCCAATAATATCTATAAGGTTCCTCTGGTCTTATTAATTTCCCAATCTTTTTTGGTCTTATCCAAGATTTTAATTGATCAAATTCAAAAGCTGATAGATTATCAATAAAACAATTATAGGTAAAACTTTTTTGAGACAATCTAGTATTAAAATAATACTTGCCATCATATCCATCAACCTCTAAACTATTATCACTAAATTCAGGAAGAATAGGAGTGTCATAAGTGCTTCCGTCTGAGACACTCGCTACTCCTATCTGACTTGAATCTATTCCGTCAAAGACGAAGGTAAGATATATTTCTCCCTTGTCTATGACATCCATTATATTTGCTCTTCCGCATACTGGTTCATGTGCAGCCATACAATCTTACCTCCTTTTTACTTCATATTTATATTCAACTTAGTTCCAATACCCTTCTTTGCCATCATATCATTTGCTCCTTGTACAAATACATCTAGAGCTTTCTTGCCATCAGCGGCACTTGACATTGAAGCAACATTAAAGTTAATAGAACCGAATGTAACATTAGAGTTTGTTGTAGCGTTATTAATAGTAGAAGGATCTAGTGATTTTGCTAACGCTCCAATTTGTTCAGTTTGATATGCACTTAAGAATGCTTCTGGATGTGTTTTGTTGCCATCTACCCATGCTGGTCCAGTATAATCTACATAACCACCATCTTCATATTTTAATTGATGACCATTAAGCCATAAATTTGGAGTTGCATCTTTAGTGTAATTAAGACCATAATAATATGTTCCATTTATGTATTCAACTTTTGTTACATACATTTTATCTCCAGAACCTAACCACATCTTATTCGTATCCATACCTTTATTGGTTACTGGCTTTTTAATATTACCACTTTTATCATACGCATATCCATCTGTCAAGATCCCAACAGCACTAGTAACTTTATCTCCAACCTTAAATTTTGAATCTGGTTGCTTATTTGAATTTCCCGTTTTACTACCTTCTGGAAGTTTATCTTCTGGTGTTTTAGGAACTTCTCCCCCATTTCCAGGATAAGACCCACCACTTCCTCTACCTGAAGATGTATTGGCATATGCTTGCTTCGCAGCAGTTGCTGCATTCCATTGCCCCGCCAACGCCTGAACTTTAATATTCATATCTTCAACTTCTGAAGTAACATCAGATAATCGAGTTTTTAATTGTTCAATAGGATCGTTCAATGATTCTGTAATGGTTTTTAATTTTGAAAAAGTAGCTTCCCATTGTTCTTTTAACTTTTCTTGTTGAGTCGCACTAGTTTGTCGATATTCTTCATCCCAACTTATCAAGAAATTCATTATCTCATCTGTAGAACGCTCCATTAAATCAGTAACTTGTTCCCAATACCATGTCATTTTTTCTAAACGATAGTCATAAGTTTCTGATTCAGCATCCTTTGTATCCTGCAACCACTGCTTACGATCATCCATATCGTCTTCGAAACGTTTTTCTGATATCTCTAATTGCTTATCTTCTAAATCTTGTTGTAACTGTAATAATTGAGCATTATTCTTACCAGAAGAATCTAAAGTTGCCCTACGTAAGGCCTCTTGAGCTTTATAAAGTTCTTTATTGCTGTCGTCATCTTCTCGAGCTTTCTTTCTCGCCTCAACAGCTTTCTCAATCATATCTATTTCATCGTCAAGAGCTTTAACTCTAGCATCGTGCAATATTTTTTCTCTATTTTTTAAGGCCTCAACAATAGTATCCTCTGCATCTATCGTCAAATCTCTAATTTCTTCTCTGGCTTTTTTTACAGCTTTCGCATAGTCTTGTAGAGATAACTCAGTGTCTCTTAAAGCGTCTCGTTGTTCCTGAAAAGCTTGTACCAAATCATCGATATCTTCTTGCATCTCATCTGGTAAATTTTTATATATATTATACATAGACTCATCAGTCCAACCGATGTCACCATTATCCATAATTTTAAATAAATATCCATATGGTGAATCTAATAAATCTCCGGCAGCCTGATTAGTCATCCTTTGCTGCATGTCAAATAGATCTTTTTGAACTTCATATTGTGCTTCGTATAACTTTAGGTTTTCTAATAAATATTTTGCATCCTTTTCTCCATTCCATCCTTCATATAAAGATTTAAAATCTTCATTTTCTGATAGTTTGTGAGCTATTCCAGCGATTTTTTCTAATAAGGTTAATGTTTCTTTTAATTGTTCGTTATATTCTGAAGCTGATTCCGTCTGACCTTTTGAAAATTTTCCCAGAGCTCCATTTCCAGCTTCTGCTACTTTTAATATATTTGTCAAACCGGCTTTTTTAGCTTCTAACTGACTTAATTCTAAGTCATTTGCTTTCATGGCATCTTTCAATCCCTCTATTTGGGTTTTTATTATCTTATTGAAATCTTCTGCATCCACATTTGAATAGTCAAAAGAATCATCAACAAAATCATCTATAATGCCCTTAAAAACAGTATTTGAATCTTCTGTTAAATCTTTCCATCCAGAAAAATTTCCACTATTTATCGCTGCATAAAATTTCTTAAAGCTGTTTGCTGCGGTATTTAATGCACTATTAACCATTCCGACATAATTAGCATATATTTTACTTTCGCTAGTTAACCAATTTCCTTGTATATTATTTAACTCCTTACGAAGAGTTTGTTCCATTGTTACTTCTGCTCCAGCGACATCTCCTTCATATGCCAATCCAGCCTTTAATGCTTCCATCTGAGCTTCCATTAACTTCTTTTGAAATTTATTAGCTTCAATATCAGCATTTACTTTTTCAAGCTGTTGTTTAATTTCACTTATAAAAGCTAATCTCTTTATTTCTGCTAGTGCTTGTACAGCGTCTGCTTGGAGTTGCATCTCGCCGTTTACTACAGACATTCCATTTGCTAACTGATTGAAAGCATCAGTATACATTTGAACATTTTTGAAATCAGAATAAGCAGCTTCTCCAATCTCATCCAATACACTAAATAAACTAGTAAAAGTTTCTAAATCAACTGCTCCTCCAGAATCTTTAAGAGTATCGATAACTTCAATTAAAGTATTAAAACCTTCAATAGATTTTTCTACTTGTGTTCCTATCTCTTCAAAAGTAGGAGCAACAGTCGCTTCCAAAGTAGAAAAGGCAGCTTTTATTGCATCTCCTTTCACTTTATTCATTTCTTCTCCTAAATCACTATAAAGAATTGATAGCAATTTAACTGTTGATCCACTCTTATTTAAAGTTCCATCTAGTCCTATCGAAGCTTTGTTTAATTCCTCACTCTTCCCTAAAATCACATTTAATAATTTAGCCTGATTGCTTTCTTTTCCATCTTGTTGCAAGTTTTTCATAAGACCGCTGCTAGCTATAGCACTACTAGCGCCTTGATTTAATCCACCCAACTTCTCTTTGATTTCTTTCAAATTGTCAACGTTTGCATTGCTGTCTCCCTTGAGAATTTCATCAATAATTCTTTGTACTTCCTTTTGCATTGCTGGAATATTTCCACCCAAATTAGCAAATATTTTATTCTGAATTCCACCTATCAATTTATCAGCAGTTTCATCATCTATTCCGGCATTAGCAAAAATAGTATTTAATTGTGAATCTAATGTTGAAGAGACTTGTGACCACGTTGCTCCTTTATCTAATTCTGTTTGGATAGAAGAAATCGTCCCATTTATCTTGTCTAATCCTCCAGCTTCTGATAATTTGCTAAAAGCATCATTCATATCAGCTTGATATTGAGAAGTTAATTCTTCTATTTTCTTATCACTTAAATTTTTCTTACGTTGTTTATCGACCAATTCTTGAGCAAATTCATCAAAAGAACTTTTTGTTAAATAAGCTGCCAACTCTTGTCTATCTTGGGTTCCTTCTTCAGTTCCTTCTAAGATAGCATTTGCGGATTGCTCTGTAATTCCTTTTACTATGGTTGAGCTTTGTTCTTGTAATTTTGAATAAAGTGCTTGTGCTTTAGCATCTTTCTCTATTTGATCTGTTAATTTTTTAGAAGTAAAATATCCAGCAAGACCTCCAGCGATAGCTCCGATTGCTGCGCCAATGGCAGTGCCTATAGGTCCAGCAGCACTTCCGACAAGAGCTCCTATTTTACCAGCGCCCCACACTCCTGCTGCAATACCAGCTGCAGATGTTGTTGTAGTAATAGCACCTCTTGTTACCTTATGCTGAATTTTATCCGCTTCTTTTGCTGCATCGGCATTTGCTTTCTTAACAGAATCTAATACCGTTTTGTTAGCATTTTCTGCATTTTCAATTCGCTTATCATTCATTGCTTCATCAATTTTAGAAGCATCTATAATTGCATTTCCCTGAAGATCATATCCTACGACAGCTTTCGGAGCAATTTTACCAAGTTCTTGAATTGCATCATTTAATCTCTCTTGTTCTTCTGTCGTTTTGTTTATTTTACCAGAAAGCTCATCATAAACATCTACCATCTTTCTTATATTTGAATATTCTTCTGAAGTTTTGTCCCAAGCATCTAGACTTTCATTCAAATTTTTCTCGGCTTTTTTAGCCGCAGTATCTACTGCCTTCCATGCTGTTATTCCCGCTGATATCGCAATCGCTATTCCAGTTCCTATGGCACCGCCTTTGGCTCCAATCTTAGGAAATAATTTTCCTAATTCATCTCCTATATCTTTACCAAATTTTCCCATACCGGCGAATAAACCTATAGTATTTGCCAATTCATCATTTACTCCAGGAATATAATTAGCAGCTAAACTAATCATACTTCCAATAGTAAAGGCTGAGAATGCTTTTGAAGCAACGTGTAATTCTTTAAATTTACTAGTTGTTTCACCTATTTTATTTTTTACTTTATCAAATTTACTTGGCATAGCTGCTAATATATCATCTTCTAAAGTACCTTCAGTTGTATCATCTAATACGTTTGAGCCTAAAAGACTATCTGGTTGAGTTTTAACATTCGCTTGATTTTTCTCAATGACCTCATTAGTTTTTGCATTAGGCTTCTCTTCACTACCTTTCGTTTCTTTTTTTGTATGCTCTTGGGTATTTTTATCAAGAGCATCAGTATTTTTTTCTAAACTCTCCTTGCTTTCTCCTATCTCATTTAACAAATCGACCATCTTTGACATAGTTTCTTGACGACGTGTGTTGAGATCATCTAAATTTGTGCTTATTTCAACTTGAGCATCTTGTAATTTGTCTATAAAATCTTTGTTATCTACAAAATCACTTAATCTTTCTTCTCTATTTTCCCCTGTTCCGAAATCCATCGTAAAGCGTCCTTCAGGTTGTTTCATAAATTTCTTGTAAGCCTTTTGGTACTCCTTTGGATTCGTTTTTTGGAATTCTTCTTCTAAATTATCAATATATTTTTCATAAGTATCCTTAGAAAATTTTGTGGCTTCATCTATTTCATTCAATTGTTTCTTAAGTTCTTCAAATCTTATTCCTTTTCCTGTTGCAGTAGAAGAAGCCTCTTTTAATTGATCATAAGATTCTTTTACATTAGTGGCTTGATCCTTTAAATTTTCTAGCGATTTTATTTCTTTGTCTATTGCAGCATCATTGCCATCAGCCTTAAAACCAACTTGTTCAATACTTTTTCCAAGCTCGGTTTCTTCCTTAGCTGTGTTCATAGCCGCTATAGATAAAGCATTTGTTCCTCCGCTTGCCACTGTCATGTTTCCAGCAACAGTACTAGTCGAAGCTGACATAGTATTAATTGAAGTATTCATTTTGTCTAATTCGTTTGTCGTTTTACCAAATTCCACTCCATTAATACTATTTAAGCTATTTTTAAAAGAATTAACAGACTTAATCAAACTGTCGAAAGAACTTTGAATCTGACTAGAAAAGTCTTTTATACCAGTTACTTTACCAAACCAAGATCCAAAATCAGAATTCTTTGACAATTTTGATATTGTAGTCCATGTCTTAGACAATACTAAGAAAGTACTAGCAAATCTAACTAAACCGTTCGGTAATGAATTTACCAATTCTAACAAATCTGTTAAAGAATCCACTAAAGTTTTTATTGCACTAGAATCTGTAATTTTTGTAGCAAATTGTTGCCAAGCATTAGATAATTTTAAGAAACTAGCTTCTAATCCGGTATTATAATCTCGTAATTGTTTTGAAGTTTCTCCACTGGCATTTTGTGAAACACTTACTAATTCCATTGCTCTGTCATAATTGTCCATTAAAGCAATGAAACGAGATTGTTGTCTGTTACCAGCAAGTACTGTAGCAATATAAGCTTTATGGTTACGATCTAATGTATCCCACATTGGACCGAGTTCATTCATGATATCTTGTAAAGTTCTCAACTGTCCAGAACTATCTGTAGCAGCAATTCCAATACTAGTTAATGCTTTAGCTACATTACTGAATGTAGTACCATCTTCCTCTATTTTACCAATATCCTTTATTTCTTGTAGACGAGAAGTTATAGACTTCATCGCAGTACCGATATTTTCTGGTGCTTCACGAGTTACTTCTTGCATTGTTGATAGATAAGCCATGTAATAATCTAAGTCTAAACCAGCCATACGAGCTTGAGATGCAGATTTTTGCATAGCAATTGTTAATTCATCTACACTTGATGCAGCTGCAGCATCTAAAGCAGACATTTTATCTGCAACATCCATTGCTTCACTTGCACTTAATCGATATCCCCTTATTGCTGCAGTTAATCTATTAGCAGCTTCCTCTGACTCAATTCCACCCGTTTTAGAAATTGCGATAGAAGCTTTTGTCATTTTTAATGCCTCAGATGTTCCTAAACCTTGTTGATAAAAAACTAATTGTGCAGCAGCAACATCTTTAGTCGTAGAACTTAATTGATTGGCTAATTTATTATACGATAGTGTTAAATTATTTACCTCGTCTCTGGTCATAGTTGTAACCATCATGGTACGAGTTAATATTTCATCATAATCTTTGAAAAATTCAATTCCTCGACTTAACCCTGTTTGGAATAAATTACTCAAAGATGTTCCTAAAAAGGTTCCAGAAATAATGTCACCAAATTTAACAACTTCTTTCCTTGCATCTTTAACTTGGGTAACCTGTTCATCAAGAGAAGAACTGAACTTCTTGCTTTCTCCGGTTACACCATTTAAATTTATCCCTACTCGAGATAATATATCATTGTATTGTCCCAATATGCGATTTGCTTCTGTGCTGCTGATCATAGAATCATATTTAGAATCTGACATTTGGTTCTTAATATCTTTTTGAGCATTCCTAATTTCTTCTTGTGTTCTTAATTTAGCCAATTCTTCTTCTTTTGCAATAATTTGTTTAGCTATTTCCAAACGCTCTTGATCTTGTTTAGTAAGTTTTTCGCCCGCTGTTACTAAAGCTTCTGCTTTAGAGATTTCTTTTCTAGCCTGAGGCGTACTCATGTTATTTTGACTCTTAAAAGAAGAAAGCTCTGCAGATTTCTTACGACGTTTTTGAGACTCGGCGTCTAATTTCTTTAATTGCTTTTCTAAATTCTGATAATCTTTTATTAAAGATTGATTACTTGGACTTTGAAAAGACTGATTAATAGCCTCCTTCATGCTATTAATTTGTGTTTTTACCTTTGTAGTTTCTTCTCCAACTGTCTTGAATGCTTTTGTAATGGCAGAAGCATCAGTGCCTTTTGATAGTTCTCTATTAAGATCTCTAATAGCATTATTATATGAATCAAAAACACCTTTCCCCGCGTCCTTGCCACCGACTTTTATTTCTGGCATCCTTATTTCTTTGATGTTTTTCAAAGCACTTGTATCAGGTATATATTTGACTTTAATATTTACAGTATCATTACCTGCTGCCATTTAACTCACCCCTCTCTAAATTTATTCATTAACTTTTTCTACTTCTTCCATTTTACTTTCTAATAATTCCTTAATTTTATTTATATTTTCTTCTGTAAAAGATTGTCCTAAATCTTCAAGAACTGACATTAAGGTCAATGAATATTTAGCCTTAGCTTTTGCCCCTTCTTCAATCTCTCTAAAAATTTCTTCATATTCTTTAGAATATTCTCCCTTTTCTAATTCTTCAATTAAACTATAATTATCATTTATAAAATCTATCCAATTAATGTCTTCTGCTTCCATTGCTTTGTGCATTTCAGTATTACCTAATAAATTGAATAAAGTTAATGCTAACGATATTTTTAGTTCATATTTATTATGGTAATATTTTTTTTCTATATTGTTTAAAGTTTGTCTAACTATAACATCTTTTGTACTTATTTTTTTTAATTCTTCTAATCTCTCTAATTTCATTTTTTATCTATCCTCCCAACATTAGCATAATTAAATTCCATGCTAAGTTTTATTTTATTCACTGCATGCAACATTGTATCTGCTGTTGCGTCATACCATTCTTTTCTTGTTTCTAATGGCTCTTCTTCATATAATTTAAGTATATCTCCAGGAACTGAAGTTAAACTATCTCCAGTTTGTTTAATAGGCCAAGGATTGGAAGTGATTTTATTTTTTGTTCCAAGAGTCGCCTCTAACATATCAGAAACTCTTAATACCGCATCTCTTGTGTGTCCTTTTGTTTTTGTTCCTGTTTTAGAAATAACATATATAAGAGCTTCTTTTCCTTCGGCAATACCTGCAATTGTTTTTACAGCTATTGCATACCTTAATACATTAATTACATTGATAAACCTATTATCTAATAAACCAGATGGATTTGCATTTAATTTTTCAATCGCACTTGGGTTAGAGCCTGTTGTATACATATCAGTAGGAGTAATCCCTCTTGCTTTTCTATCTTCATTAACGCTATCAACCAAAGATATATAATTTGGATCTGAGAAAGCGTGTTGATGTATTATTGCAAATCTTATAATATCTTTTGTACTACTATCTATTGTTTCATCCATTAATAGATCTAAATTAGTTGCAGGTAATGACAAAATTCTTTTACCCGATGTACTACCAGCTTTCATCTGAATAGGTAAGGGATTTTTTCCTTCAGCAGTAACTTCTATATCATAAGTACTTTTCTTTTCTCCATATTTAGAATCTCCAGTTTGAGCGATTAATGATTCTGAACCCTTAAATCCAGCTATTGTATTCTGAACTGCAATTTCTTTTGTCCATTTTTTTAGTTCTGGTTGTTCCTTAGTAATTTTTGTCATATAAGTAGCATTAATTAGAGTTGAAAAATAACGCTCAAACCAATTTCCCAATGTAGCGCTTTTACCAGATACCATCATTCCTTCACTAACACCCAATAGCCTATTCATACTTCTTGTTATTGTTGATTTAATCTGTGAAATTACCTCTTGATTATTATCTGTTTTTCCTTTTTCTATAGTTTCATGTAGCGCTTTTTTACTTATCTCTTTTACAGAATCTAATACCGTTCTATTTAACTTGTCTCTGGAAGAAAGTTCTTTCCATATTTCATCGAATACTTTATTCGTATCAGTTAATAAATTATTTAAAATTTCAATACCCTTCTCTGGTGTTACTTCTTCAGATGTAAATAAACTACAAAAATCTATCAAAGCTGCATTTTCTTTCTCCTTAAAACTCTCTATTGCAGCTCTTATTTTGTCTTCTTGTGGATTAACGGAGATAGACTGAGCCTTTTTCCAATAAGGACTACAAAATAAATAATATCTATGTAAATAACCCGGTCTACCGTAGTATCCTCCATCTCTCACTTCTGCTGCCATATTACATCACTTCAATCGTAAATATCTCTTTATTTACTCCATTTTGATTATCATCTGCCAAACCTTGTACATATACCGTAGAGCCATATGCTTTTTCTGAATTATTAAATCCTATATAAAAATTAGTACCAACAGACACTTTATTAAATCTAATAATTATATTCATTTTCTCTTCTGTTAGAATATCCATCGCTTGGCATTGCATTTCTAATGACATTATTACTTCTGCTCCAAGTTGTTTTATACTTGTTAAAGATTTTGCCTCATTCTCTTCTTCATAGAGATATGTAAATAAATGATTTACTTTTTTAATTAAATGTATTTCATCTTCAATAACCTCAAATTGATCTTTAGCAACTTTCGTTAAATTGCCATAATCATCTGTTAAATATAATAATACTTCTCCAATCGGTTTAGAAGGTAATTTAATTATATCTTGGTCATTCATCAGAACAGTGTCTGTTATTGTTGCCTTCGTTTTTTGATTTATTTTTGTCTCTCCAAATATACTGTTAAACAAATTTAACATCATACTTCCATTCATTAAACTAAAACTAACATGTTTAATCGTTGATGTACCCGCTTCAGTGCTTCTACCGACAATATTCTTATCTCTTTCTCCAACAACGAAACTCGAAATAGACGCATTGTCTATTACCATAAAAGGTTCTCCCTTTTTTAGACATTTGTCTCCATATCGTCCGTCTTCTCTTACTCTGAAAATGGCTTTTTCAACCTCTTGAAACCTTAATCGATCAAGCATCTTATCTCACCTCTTTCAATATCCTCTCTGTCTATTAGTAGGCTTTGTATTCCTTTACTTCATTCATTGTACCATAGATTAAATTTTGTGTCAAATAAAAAGAACCTTGCGGTTCTTTATATTATATAGTAGCAGCTTCGATACATTCAGTAGCTTCACCAGTACCATTTTCTCCGTAAATTCTATAAACGATTAGACGTTTGTCGTCGTCTGCTAAAGCAGTTCCGTTCATATCAAATACAGCAGCAGTACCGTCAGCATTTAATTCAAATGTATAGTTGTTGTCTAAAGCAAATCTTGGAACTTCGATTTGTAATGCATCATTACGTCCTGTAAATGTATTGTATAATTCAGTATCTCCTACAAATCTATAAGTTTTAGCGAACATATCACTAAATACAGTAAGTTCTCTTGCTTGTTCTGGTTCAGTTATATCATAACTATAGAATACTTGATATTCTTTGTCTTTTACAATTGTATAATCACTTGGTCTCCAAGCTTCTGCATTTAAAGCAATGTCTTGAACAGCTGTTTTACTATCGTAACGAGCTTTTCTTTCGCTTATGATACCATCTTTTACTTCTGCTAACCAAAGAGTAGTTCCAGCAGCCATACTATGAGTTAATTTTAAACCTGTGTCAGTAGCTTTAATTTTTTCATTATATGCAATTCTTATAGCGCTTTGATCTCCAGACTTAACAACTTCTCCACCAGTAACTACTGCTAAATAAGTCATACTCATAACAGCATCTTGGATAGTTAAGTTAACAGCCTTGTTTGAAGCGATACGAGCTAATATTGGATTACCCTTACCACCTTGTACGTCGTTTGTATCAGCAGTTTGTTCAATTGTAGATAATTTTAAAGTATCAAATTTAGCAACTGGATTTCCACAAACTAAATCGTATAATACAACATCAGCACAAGTAACAGAAGCATATTTACGTCCCATAATTTCAAACATAATTTTTACCTCCATTGAATTATTCTAGCCAATGCTTAGTCTTTGATTTATGCTTTTTATCAGCATAAGGTGACAATAAGCAAGCTATTTGATAGTTTTCAATTTGTACTATTTTTTCTAGCACAGCTCTAAACTGTAATAACGTCATGTTATATACCGTTTCATAAGAATGTCCGTGAGCAACAACAGCAACAATTTGAGAAGCAAGGTCATCTTCGCCCTTCTCCTTTTTTATCTCAGCTAAACGTTGTTGGCCTTTAACAATCTTATCATGAACTTCTTGAGCACGTTTAGATCGCGGTGCATTTTGTATATTAGTATCTTCTTCTTTTTGCGATGTTATCTGTTTGATAACACTTTGAATCTCTGAAAAAAGTTCTTCAGTGAGCTCTATCCCAGACTCTAGTTCCCCTATAAATATAGAATTCTGCATCTTTAAAAACTCAACTTTTTTATGCATGAAGAATAAAACAGAATCTTTAAATATTTTTTGTAAGTTTAAATCATATATTATAAACTTTTTATATACGTCCCAGTCCTCAAGATTCCACGTTTCATCTGTCTCTTCTGGAACTAAATCTTTTCTTGATAAATTCCATATCGCATAAAGATTCCCAAATCTTTCGTTTCCTAAAATAACAATATCCTTGACCGTCGGTTGGAAAATAGTAATCTTAGAATTTAATTCTATTCCTTCTCCAGTTAGTATTCTACTTATATTAATTTTCAAGGATTGTTTCATAAACCATCCTAAAACCGATTAGTCTATCTGATAACTTAGCATTTATAACTTGATCTAATCTATATTTTACGCCAGAAGTTTGAACAAATTTAGTTCTCATTACCTTATCTATATAATTACATATGACAAGAGGTCTCAATCCATCGTTAATTATCCATTGTTCTGGTGGAGTCCATACATCAATTGCTATTGTAGTTATAGCGTTATTCCTTTCATTACCAATATCTTCCATTAGCAAGTTAATAGAAATATAACTTGCATCAACATCTGTTTCATTGTGCAATGGAATTAAAGGAGTTCTCCAAATTGTCTTATCAACAAGAGACATTTTTACTTCTGGTTGTTCTAATGCATTCTTATCTATATAATATAGCAATTTTCTTATCTCTGGAGTAGAATCTAAAACAGCAGCCAATCTTGTGATATCGTTATTAAGAGAGAGAAACAAAGACGCTTCTTGATTTTTACTAGAAAAAGCACTCATATTACACCCCCTCTACACTTACAATTCTTATTTCTTTTGTATAAATGTCAGTTCCAGTCATAACAACTAGTTTTATTGTACCAGAATACTTATCTTTTATAGAAATTGTTATAGAATTATTAGTAGTTTTATATGTTCCTTTTACTTTCGATGGGAAAGTAGGAACAAATTCTGCATCTTCCTTATTGTTAAGATAATATTCTGCACTTCCATTCCATACAATTGTATCTGGTCCTATTATGTAAATATTATCCTTAATCCACTCGTCACCAGAATGTATAACAAATTCTTTATATATCAACTCATTATCTTTAAGACTAACTTTCACAACAATATCTTTAGCGACAAGAGGAGTTATAACATTTCCTGTTATAGAAACATCGTTTGGATCTTCTACAGTTAATACAATGTCTTTTTTATCTGTAATCTCTCCATTTTTAAAGACTTCATAATTAACTTCAAATGGTTTACCAACTTCTAATATTACATCAGAATCAAAATTCAATCTAAGTTCATATCTTCTGTTGTAGTTTGCTATATTATTTTCGACATCATCACCATCTTGCAATATATCATCATACATACCTAATATTGTTGTTCCATCCGTAGACAGATTATCTACGAATGTAACTCTATATGGTTGTCCGTTAAATAAGAAACGCATATCTTGTTCTAAACTTAGATTCCTTT
>UMHM01098191.1_pt1 | contig 16755 bp, 18 predicted proteins | sample 1965501 | NCBI WGS metagenome assembly UMHM01 (sample SAMEA4836095, study PRJEB28245) | human gut metagenome | biome: gut microbiome; material: fecal sample | place: Denmark | collected 2008
GCCTTGGGGATCGCGTTTATGAGAAAGCGCGTATACGGATGCATGGGTGCGGCGTATATATCCGCCGTGTTCCCAAGCTCACACAGCCGGCCGAGGAACATCACGCACACCCTGTCCGCGATGAAGCGCACGACGGAGAGGTCATGGCTTATGAAAAGATAGGTCAGTGCGCGTTCCTGCTGAAGCTTTTTAAGAAGATTCAGTATCTGGTTCTGCACGGAGACGTCCAGCGCGGACACAGGCTCATCACATACGACAAGCTCCGGCCCGAGGGCGATGGCGCGCGCGATGCCTATGCGCTGGCGCTGTCCGCCGGAAAACTGGTGCGGGTATCTGTAAAGAAACTCGCCCGGAATGCCGACGGCATTCAGAAGCTCCAGCACGAGCTTCGTGGTCTCCTCCTCGCCGCGGCAGATGCGGTATGTTTTCAGCGGCTCCGCCACGATATCGCGCACGGTCATGCGCGGATTCAGCGAGGCGTATGGATCCTGAAAAATAAGCTGCATCCGCCGCCTGTACCGGCGAAAATCCTTTTCGCTCAGCCCACTTATTTTATCGCCGTCGAAGTACACATCGCCGGATGTAGGCTTTATAAGCTGTATGAGCGTCCGGCCAAGCGTCGATTTGCCGCAGCCGGATTCGCCGACGAGCGCAAGCGTCTCGCCCTTGTATATATCCAGCGAAACATCCGTGACGGCGTGCACGCGCTTTTTATTTTTCAGCGGGAAGTCCTTTGTAACATGCTCGGCTTTCAAAAGAACATCGCTCATAGTTGCCCCTCCATTGCGCGCACACAGCGCACCAGATGCCCCGGCGCGATCTCAACAAGCTCCGGCATGGCGGCGCTGCACTCAGCATTGCAGCGGGTGCACCGCGGCGAAAAGCTGCACCCTTCCGGAAGATGAAGCAGATTCGGCACAACGCCCGGAATGGTGTCGAGCTGCCCCCGGTCGCGGTCAAGAGAGGCGACTGAGGACATCAGCCCGACAGTGTACGGGTGCGCGGGATGAGAGAAAAGCTCAAAGGTCTCGGCCTGTTCAACGACGCGCCCGGCGTACATCACATAAACGTAATCGCACATCTGCGCAATGACGCCGAGATTATGGGAAATAAGCATGATCCCAGAGCCGGTCTCATTCTTTAGCTGCATCATCAATTGAAGTATCTGCGCTTCGACAGTAACATCAAGCGCTGTCGTCGGTTCGTCGGCAATTATGAGCTTCGGCCGGCAGATCATCGCCATGGCGATCATCACCCTCTGCCGCAGTCCGCCGGACAGCTCATGCGGATAGCAGTCATACCGCCGTTCCGGCTCGGATATGCCGACCTTTTTGAACATGCGCAGGACCTCCGCGCGCGCCTCGCGGCGCGTGAGCTTGCGGTGCAGCAGCAGCGCCTCCTGCACCTGACGGCCGACCTTCATGACTGGGTTGAGGCTCGTCATAGGCTCCTGAAATATCATGCCTATCTCTTCACCGCGCACGGTGGACATTTCATGCTCAGAAAGCGTAGTCAGCTCCTTTCCGGCAAGTGTGACGCTGCCGCTGACGATCTTTCCGGGGTATTTCAAAAGCCGGATGATGGAGCGCGCAGTCATACTCTTCCCGCAGCCGGATTCGCCGACGATGCCGACGACTTTCCCACGCGGCACGGAGATGGAGACGTCATTCACGGCTTTCACTTCGCCGTTGCGCGTGAAAAAGCTTGTGCACAGGTGTTCGGCCTGCAAAACTATATTTTCCACAAGAGCGCCTCCTTCACTGATTTTTGAGATGCGGATCCAGCACGTCGCGCAGTCCGTCGCCAAGGAAGTTGAACGCCAGAACGATAAGCATTATCGCCATGCTCGGCGCGAGACTCAGCCACGGCTGGCTGTAAAGGAACTGCCGCCCGGTGTTGACCATCAGCCCCCACGAGGCCTGCGGCGCTTTTATGCCTATCCCGAGGAAGCTCAGCGAGCTTTCGGACAGTATAGCCGACGGGATGTTCAGCGTGAAGAGAACGATGAGCGACGGAATGCAGTTCGGCAGGATATGGCGCAGCATTATAGTCACCTTGCCGACGCCGATGGAGCGCGCCGCCTCGACGAATTCCGTCTCCTTGAGCTTCAGCGTCTCCGCGCGCACGATGCGCGCCACGCTGGCCCAGTTCACAAGCGCAAGCGCAAGGAATATGTTTATCATCCCGTCGCCGAGGGTGTACATTATCACCATGGCAAGAAACATGGACGGGAATGCAAGCATAACGTCGGCAAGACGCATTATCACGGCGTCGGTCTTTCCCCCGGCGTAGCCCGCGATGATGCCCAGCGCGGCCCCGGCAAGCATGGAGATCACCGTGGGCACAATTCCGACGAGCAGCGACACGCGCGAACCGTACAGCATCCTTGTCAATACGTCGCGCCCCGCCTCGTCGGTGCCGAGAAGATGCTCCGCCGACGGCGGGGCAAGCCGGTGCATAAGGTCCATTTCATCGAAGCTGTATGGCGTGAGCAGCGGCGCGAAAACGGCGGCCAGCAGGAACAGCAATATGACTGCGGCGGATATGACAGCAAGCCTGTTCTCATGGCACAGCTTGAGCATTGCGGTCTTGAAGTTTTCGGCTTCGCCTATCTGGCTTTTCAGAGCAGCGTCGATATCAGCTTGTTCTTTCATGCTCACACCTCCTTGCTGATGCGCGGGTCAAGCGCCGCGTACAGGCAGTCGGCAATGAGATTGCCGAGAATGACCAGCAGCGTTGAGAAGAGGATGGTTCCTTGAAGCAGAGGGATGTCGCGCCCCTCTATGGCCTGAACCACGAGCCGCCCTATGCCGTTCACGGAAAAGACTGTTTCGCATATTACAGCGCCAGAGAGCAGGGAAGAAAGCTGCACCGCCATCATGGTTATGACCGGCAGCAGCGCATTGCGCAGGGCGTGCACGGTTATCACGCCGAGCTGGCGGTGCCCCTTGGCGCGGGCAGTGTCTATGTAATCCTCCTGCAGAACCTCCAGAAGCGTGGAGCGCGTGAGACGTGCGATGCTTCCGGCGCTGTTCCAGCCCAGCGCGATCGCAGGCAGGATATAGCCCTGCCAGCCGTCAACACCGGAAATGGGCAGCAGCTTAAGACGGTAGGCAAGGAAGTATTGCAGCACCATTGCCACCATAAACACCGGCACGGACACGCCCAGCAGAGAAAAGCCCATGAACAGATGGTCAAGTATGCCGTTTTTCTTCACGGCGGCGATTATGCCGCAGATTATGCCCGTTATCCACGCAACAATGGCCGCGGCCACGGCAAGACGCAGTGTGTTCGGGAAAGCAAGCCCAATAAGCTCGGATACGCTGCGGTTCAGCGCATAGCTCGTGCCGAAATCGCCGCGCAGCGCGCCGGTGATATAGCGCCAGAACTGCACATAGACAGGCTGGTCAAGGCCAAGCTCCCGCGTCATGCGCTCTATAGTTTCAAGCTTGGCGTGTTCGCCCATCATGGTCACTATCGCGTCGCCGGGAACGATGCGCAGCATGATGAATATCAAAAGTGCAACGCCCAGCATCACAAGAATAGCCTGTAGTATGCGTGCGAGTATGTTTTTTGCCATATTGCCCCTCGCTAATAAAATATTACATAACGCACAGCGCGGACGCCCTGATCATGAGCGTCCAGCCTGTGCGTATATTATGCCTTTTACTTGAGTGTGACGTCCTTTGCGTAGAAGTTGCTGTAGCCGGCCCAGTAGGGAACGAAGCTGTCAACTCTTTCGCCTATCGCAAAGAGGTGCGTATTCCCGAAGAGGGGGACCCACGCAGCGTCGTCGGACACTATCTTCTTTTCAAGCGCCTGATACTCGGCCATGCGGGCGTCATCGTCGGTGATGCCGGAGGCCGCGGCAACGCGCGCCATTATCTCCGTGTCGGGGTAGTTAAGACTGCGTATGCGCGTCTTTTCCGGCGTGCCGAAGAAGGTGTACATTATATTTGCCGGGTCGTTATAATCCATCGTCCATGTGGCGACGAAGGAATCCATCTCGCCGGATTTGCGCAGATCCAGCCACGAGGACTCATCATAGCTCTTTATCTCGGCGTTTATGCCGATGGCCTGAAGATTCTGCTCGATGACCTGATAGACGAGCTGGATGTTGCCGGAGGCGGAGGAATCCATGGCAAGCTCAAAGCTTATCTCGCCGTCGGAATATCCGGCCGACTCAAGCAGCGCCTTTGCCGCGGCGGGGTCATACGCCGGGCGCTCAAGAGCCTTGTTGAAGCCCCACACGCCCATGGGGATAATGCCGTTTTCCACAACGGCGTCGCCTGCGTATATGCCGGTCACGATGGAGTCAACATCGACTGCCGCCTGAATCGCCTTGCGCACATTGACGTCAGAGAGATATTTGTTGTTCTCGTTGAGCGCGAAGTATACAAGCCCGACTCTGGAACTGGTGACTATCCTGTCGGCATACTGTGTCTTGTATGTAGACTCGACAATGCTTGCGTCGAGGGATTCAAGGTCGATTATGTCAAGGTCGCCATTCTGATACATGAGGTTCTGCGTGGAGGCGTCGGGGATGATATAGACGGTCATCTTCTTGACGCTGGGCTCATCGCCCCAGTACTTATCGTTGTACTCAAGCGTGTAGTGGTCGTTCACGACCCATTCCGTCACCTTATAGGGGCCGGTGCCGATGGTATCCTCGCAGGAGAGGCCGAAGTTCTGCACGGTCTCCATGGTCTCGCGGTCAACGACGGATATCGCGGGGCCGGTAAGCTCGGCGACAAAGCCGGCATTCGCGGCGTTGAGCGTGATGGAGAAGTGATAATCGTCGATAACTGTGAAGCCCTCAAGCGTATCCGCCTCGCCGTTTTGCAGCGCTTCCGCACCAGCGACCTCAAGAGGAATATCATCGTTCACGCCGCCGGAGGTGAGCAGCCGCTCAAAGGTGTACTGCACGTCGGAGGCCGTAAGCGCGCTCCCGTTTGAAAAGACAACGCCCTCTCTCAGCGTGAAGGTATAGGTCAGGCCGTCATCGGAGACGACATAGCTTTCGCAGAGGCTGGGCACTATCGCCGTGCTTCCGTCCGCTTCGACCTCAGACTCAAACAGCCTGTCGAAAATGTTCATGGGAACCATGTAATTGTCCGTCGTCTGCGCCACGTCCATGGTGCTGATGTCATACAGCGCGGCAACGCGGAGGAAGCCGCTTTCAACGTTCTGCGCGGCGGCAGGAGCCTCGGCTGCGGCGGCCGGCTGTGCGGCGGTGCTTCCGCAGGCGGCGGCAGACAGCATCATGGCGCATATCATCAATACAACAACTATTCTTTTCATGTCATACCTCCACGATTTTTGTGGTATCATTATACACTGAAATTTTTGCAACTAACAGTGCGCTGCGTGCTGAATACATTGCAAAAAGTGCTTTTCTGAAAGTGCGGTATTCGCGGAGCCGTCACACGATTTTAAGTGCGTGAACTTTGCCGCCGCCAAGTGCCGCCTCGATGCCCGCGGTGAATGCCACGGTCTGCGCGTCAGGAACGAAGGCGAGCACAGTTCCCGCAAAGCCGCCGCCGTGTATCCTTACAGCGCCCTTGCCGCCCAGCAGCCTTCTGCACAGCGCAAGCGTGAATGCCATATCCTGATGCGCGGTGCTCCCCGCCGGAATTACGTTTTGCAGATACAGCCATGACGAAAGGCCGGATTCATTTATTAGCTTGAGGAAGCCGTCAAAGTCGCCGCGCTTCAACGCCTGTATCTGCGCCTGAACGCGCCGGTTTTCATCATAAACATGCATCGCACGCAGCACGGCGCGGTCACCGGCGGCGCAGCGCACATCCGCAAGATGGGCGCTGAACTCTGCCTCATCCACATCGCGCAGGAAGCGCTTGCCGAACAACGCACAGACCTTCTCCAGCTCGCGCGGAATGGCGGCGTACTCATCCGTAAGCGCCGCATGATCCGCACCGGAATCAACGATGCATAGGGTATAGCCGCTCTTTTCAAAATCGTAGTCGATCTTTTCAACGACGGGCAATGTCGGATCCTTGAAGTCGATATATATAAGCCCGCCGACGCTGGACGCCATTTGATCCATCAGCCCGCAGGGCTTGCCGAAGTATTCGCACTCCGCGTATTGTCCGATCTGCGCAATTTCGACATCCGACATGCGGCCGTCAAAGAAGAGCCCGTTGAGGATGCGCCCAATAAGCACCTCAAACGCGGCGGAGCTTGAAAGCCCTGAGCCGGGCAGAACGGATGAACGTATTTTTGCGTCAAAGCCGTGGATATCACAGCCGCGCGCGGCAAACGCCGCCGCGACGCCGCGGACAAGCGCGGCGGTCGTATTTTTCTCATCCTCGCGCACGGCCAGATCGTCCAGCTTGATCTCGAACGGCGCGTAGCCCTCCGAATCAATGCATATAACATTTCTGCCATTCAGCCGCACCTCGGCCGTAGTGTCGAGGTTTATTGCCGCAGCAAGCACACAGCCGTGCTGGTGATCGGTATGATTCCCGCATATCTCGGTCCTGCCGGGGGCGGAAAAGGTGAATGAGCTGTCCATAACGCGTCTCCTTCATTTGCTTTCTACATTATATTCTATATTATATCATTTAATTTTGCGCATTGAAAGAGCATACGGCCCGTTTCCCTAAAAAGAATGCGCCCGGCGCACTTGCTTTTTTCACTGCGGCGTATTAGAATAAACCTACCGAAATGCTATGCAGAAGAGAGTGAAGAGACATGAGTGAAAAAGTTAAAAACGGTGCGGTCGTGCTGGCCGTGTGCATAAGCGAAAGAAAGGGCGAGCAGAAGCAACCCGTGGATGAGGTGGAGCTCAGGACCGGACTGGGGCATCGTCGGCGACGCGCACGCCGAGAACTGGCACAGGCAGGTCTCACTGTTGGGGAAGGAAAGCGTTGATTCGCTTCAGGGCAAGTTTGGCGATATACTGCTTGAACCCGGCGATTTTGCGGAAAACGTCCTTGTTGACGGGCTTACTCTCTATGCATTGCCCGTCGGCACAAAACTTGCCCTCGGAAATGACGCCGTTGCAGAAATCACGCAGATAGGGAAGCAATGCCATCACGACTGCGCGATACGCCAAAAGGCAGGGGATTGCGTGATGCCGCGCGAGGGGATATTTGTGAAGATACTCTCCGGCGGAAAGCTTCGCCCCGGCGATATTATACGGGTATTGTGAACACATAAATAGCAAATGAGAACTGTCACAGGGCAGTTCTCATTTTTTGTGATTTAAACGGAGTCACTGTGCGGCGCAAAATGATAATCAAGGATGACCCTTGCCGTCGCGGTAAGCGTCCATAACGGCGCGGAACACTTCGCCGTTGCTGGGCGGCGTCCAGACTATGGCGTTTGCCCCGGCGCGGATGGTGGACAAAACGCTTTCATCGGTATCACCGCCGCTGGCGATGATGGGGATATCGGCGCTCTTTGCGCGTATCTCGCGGACTATCTCCGCCGTTTTATATCCACCTGCGACGTTTATTATCGACGCGCCGGCACGGATGCGCTCTTCAATGCCGTCCGATGTGACAGCCGTGACGATGACGGGGATATCAATGGTCTCGCGCAGAGTGCGTATGATGCGCCCCGCGGTCGGCGCGTTTACGACGACGCCAGCCGCGCCCTGCATCTCGGCGTACATCGCCAGATTCACAACGCGCACCCCCTTTGTCAGCCCGCCGCCGACGCCCGTAAACACAGGGATGTCCGCCGCGTGGACGAGCATATCCGTGATTATCGGCTGGGGCGTGTAGGGATATACGGCAAAAACCGCATCCGCGTCAACATTGCGGATAATGGCGACGTCGGTCGTGAATACGAGCGAACGTATGCGCTTGCCGTTTATGACAATGCCGCTGCATTCGTTTATCTGCTCCGGCACGCGCAGGGCAAAGCTTCGGAGCTTGCCGTTTATCTGCGGGGCAAGGAACTGGTTGTTTTCGCTTTCAAATATGACGCGTGAGGCGCGCTGGATCTCTTCCTCTCTGCGCTTCCTGAGCCGTTCGGGTATTCTCTCTGCCATATGCGCGCTCCTTACTTGTTTAGGATGTTCATGAATTCCTCGCCGGTGATGGTCTCCTTTTCGTAGAGGTATTTTGCCAGCTCGTCAAGCTTTTCGCGGTTGTCGGAGAGTATCTTTGCCGCCTTTTCATGCTGCTTCTTGACAAGCTCCACGACCTCGCGGTCTATCTCGCGCTGAGTGTCGGCCGAGCAGGCGAGAGATGTGTCGCCGCCGAGGTACTGATTCGTGACCGTTTCCAGCGCCACCATATCGAACTCGTCGCTCATGCCGTAGCGCGTTATCATTGCGCGCGCAAGCTTTGTCGCCTGCTCGATGTCGTTGGAAGCGCCGGTGGTGATGGAGTCGAACACAAGCTTCTCCGCCGCGCGTCCGCCGGTGAGCGTGGCGATCTTGTTTTCGATCTCTTCCTTGCTCATGAGGTAGTGGTTGCCCTCTTCCACCTGCATGGTGTAGCCAAGTGCGCCGGAGGTACGCGGCACGATGGTTATCTTCTGTACCGGAGCAGAGTGGGTCTGCATTGCGGCGACAAGCGCGTGGCCTATCTCGTGATACGCGACGATGTGCTTTTCATGGTCTGTCAGTATGGCGTTCTTCTTCTGATATCCCGCGATGACGACCTCGATGCTCTCCTCAAGGTCAGACTGCGTGACGAACTTCCTGCCGTTGCGCACGGCTCTCAGCGCCGCTTCGTTGACTATATTGGCAAGCTCAGCGCCGGATGCGCCGGACGCCATGCGCGCAATCTTGTTGAAATCGACCTCTTCGGCGAGACGGATCTTCTTCGCGTGCACCTTCAATATCTCCTCGCGGCCCTTGAGGTCGGGCAGTTCAACAGGAACGCGCCTGTCAAAGCGGCCGGGACGCGTGAGCGCCGGGTCGAGGGAATCCGGCTGGTTGGTCGCGGCGAGGATGATAACGCCGTTGTTGCCCTCAAAACCGTCCATTTCCGTCAGAAGCTGGTTGAGCGTCTGTTCGCGCTCGTCATTGCCGGACATGTTGCCCTGACGCTTCTTGCCGATAGCGTCTATTTCGTCGATGAACACGATGCAGGGGGCCTTTTCCTTTGCCTGCCGGAAAAGATCGCGCACCTTGCTCGCGCCCATGCCGACGAACATTTCCACGAATTCTGAGCCGGACATTGAGAAGAAGGGCACGTTGGCCTCACCGGCGACGGCCTTTGCCAGCATGGTTTTACCAGTTCCCGGAGGGCCGACAAGAAGCACGCCCTTGGGCATGTTCGCGCCGATCTCCTTATACTTGGCGGGGTCGTGCAGATACTCGACTATCTCGGCAAGGTTTTCCTTGGCCTCTTCCTCACCGGCGACGTCGTCAAACTTGATGCCGTCGGCGGACTTGACGTAGACCTTCGCGTTGGAGCCGCCCATGTTGAACATGAGGGAGTTAGGGCCGCCGGCCTGCTTCATCAGCTTTTTGGACATGATATCGCCGATCCACACGAAAAGAAGTATCGGCAGCACCCATGTCAAGAAGAAGCTCAGCAGGGGAGACGCCTGCTGTACTATCTCGCTTGAAAATTCCGCGCCGGATTTATAAAGGCGCTCCGTCAGATTCGGGTCGTCCATGACGCCGGTCTTGTAATAGTTCTCCTTGGCCTTATCGGTGAACACGATTTCGTTGCTGTCAACCTCAACAAGACCGATATCTCCATCCTCCGTCATCTTCATGAACGTGCCGTAGTCCACCTCTTTCACCTGCGTGGCGAAGAGCGCCGGGGTCGCAAAGATATTGAAGATAAGTATGGCCAGAAGGGCGATTATGGAATAATACACCAATGGCCGCTTCGGGTTTTTTACTTCGTTCATATGGCTTGCTCCTTTGTGTTTATTAAAAAAAGTATAGCATATTTTTTGAAAATGAAAATATGGAGTTTGGCAGAATTATTAAAAAGTTCAAAATCGGAGAAAGACGCAAATGTGCGCAAAATTAAATGAATATAACCATCCTGCCCAAAGTACAGGCCGAAAACCGGCGGCGTTTTCTGCTCGACTAGGTACTATCCAGACCCTGTTCAAAACGGAATGTAACTTTTTTGTGAAGTCCGTTGACAAGTTTCTGATTTCGGAGTATTATGCGTTTACGATTTCGGAAACATGTGGGGAGGCATAGTATGAATGGCCGGTTACAGCAGCAGTTGCAGGCTCTAAACCGCCTGTATAAAGAAAGCGAGCATATTTACAGCAGGCTTGCGTCGAAGCTTGGCATGACGGACACCGCCTTTTGGGTGCTGTACGCTATCACCCATTCCGCAGAACTGATAACGCAGAACGACCTGTGCAGTGATTTCTTTTTCCCCGTGCAGACCATCCATTCGGCGATAAACAATCTGCGCAAGGATGGGCTATTGGAACTGCAAGTCATTCCCGGCACAAGGAACCGCAAGGCAATTTTGCTGACAGAGAAGGGGAAAAGCTTTGCAGAGAATACGATAAATAAGGCGGACGAAATAGAAAAGAATGCTTTTCTGCGATTCAGTGAGGAAGAACGGGAAGCGTATCTGTCACTGTTCAGACGGCATATCGAATATCTGAAAAGCGAAGAAAAATGCATGCTGGATTCCATTCCGGAGTGAGGAGGACACAATGAATTTACTGCTTACACTTGATGAAAATTATCTTCTGCCCTGCAAGGTCATGCTGGATTCGTTTTTTGCCAGCAATCCGAACGGGTCGGATGTGACGGTATACCTGCTGCACAGCGCCATCCCCGCGGAGAAGCTGGAAGAGCTGTCAGACTTTTGCACCGGCTTCGGCGCGAAGCTGGTGCCGATCGCCGTTGATGCGGCATTTTTTGAAAATGCCCCTACAAGCAAGCGTTACCCGAAGGAGATGTACTACCGGCTGCTGTCGCCGCTGATACTGCCGCAGGAAGTGGAGCGCGTGCTGTACCTCGACCCGGATATGCTCATTATCAACCCGCTGCGCCCGCTGTGGGAGCTGAACCTGTACGGAAAGACCTTTGCGGCGGCCTCTCATACGGGGCTGACCGAAATGGCAAATGAGATAAATAATGTACGGCTGGACACGGCGCATGAATATTTCAATTCCGGCGTTATGCTCATCGACCTTAACGCCGCCCGTAAGCTGGTGACAGCCGAGGACGTCTTTGCGTGCGTCAGCGAACATGAAAAGGAACTTATACTGCCGGATCAGGATGTGTTCAACATTCTCTATGGCAGTCAGACCATGCCAGTGGACGATGTTCTCTGGAACTACGATGTGCGGAATTATTCCAAGTACCTTATCCGCAGCATCGGCAGACATGACCTGAACTGGGTCATGCAGAACACGGCTGTCCTGCATTTCTGCGGGAAGAATAAGCCGTGGCACGAGGACTATAAAAATCCCTTCGGAATGCTGTATCTGCACTATATGAATTTGACCATGCGGAAACTGTATGAGAAAAAATGATATTTGAGCTTGAAGAAAAATTTGCTCGTTACCACTATATGTGAATAAAAATCAGCCCGGCACCGCGCTATTGATGCGATGCCGGACTGATTTTATTCTATTCATATTTGATGCATTGTTTCCCGCACTAAGAGGGCCGCCGTCTCGACAGATGCCCCGCATTCATCAAATTGCGTGAGCACCTTTTGCTCAATGGAGTATAAAATTTGTAGCGGCCACCTTTGCCTGTTCACTGATAGGTAGTGCCGCAGCAATGCCGGGGATAAGCCTCTGCCGGATATAGGCAAGCAAAATGCGTGAGCCTGTCCAAGTTAACACTGCTTGCGGCTACTATTATAAAGAACAAAACAGCCATCTTCAGCACAAAAGCGACGAAGACAGCTGTTTTCGGAGTGTCATCAGTTTCCGTAGAACTCCAGGAATCTCTTCAATTCCACACGTGTGGGGGAATACAGCAGACTTTCTGCAGGACCATACTCCAGTACTTCCCCTTTTTGAAAAAACATCGCTTCATCAGCGATTCGCCTTGCCTGCTGCAGGGAGTGGGTGACCAAAATCAAAATACAATTGGTTTGGCGCACATAGGACTGAATCAAAGTTTCCGCGGCAGCGGTGGTTTCCATATCCATGGCAGCCGTTGGTTCATCGAGAATCACCACATCGTATGTTCCCATCATCAATCTTGCCATCGCCATGCGTGCCGTCTCACCGCCGGAGAGGCGATCCGCCCGTTTATGTTCCAGCTCTGTCAGAGACAGTGCTTTCGCGAGGGCCTCCGCTTTCTGGATATCCCTGCCGCCCAGCAGGATGTTTTTTCTGACAGACATACGAAAGGCATAGGGCTTCTGGGGAAGATAGCCAATGCTTGGTTCCAAGCGGATTTTCCGGTCTGCCGGAAGGACATCTGCCAGAATCTTTGAAAATGTGGATTTTCCGCTTCCGTTTGCTCCGAGAATCGCATATATGTTTCCAGGCTGCAATTCCATTCCCGGAAAATCCAGCACTTTTTTCTGCCCATAGGTTTTGGAAAAGGCGGGAATTATCATTGGCTGAGCCTCCTTTGCAGCAGAGATATCACAACATTCACCAGCAGGGAAACCGCCAGCAGAATCATGCCCAGGGCAATGCCCAGAGAGAAATTTCCCTGATTGGTGTACTGCATAATGGCTGTGGTCATCACATTCGTTTTCCAGGCAATGGCACCGCCCACCATGGACACTGCCCCGACCTCTGCAATAGATCTGGAAAACGCCAGCAGATAGGAAGAGATGATACAGTACTGGCACTCATTGCACAGCAGCAAAAACGTCCTTCCTCTTCCCAGCCCCAACCCCCTGGCTGTTTCCCAAATCGCCGGAGACACTCCCGCCACATAAGTCTCCATAGCCCCCACAACAATGGGGGTGATCAGCGCCACCTGGGCAAGAATCATAATTTTAACCGTGAACAGCAGCTTCATGTGTCGCAGAGGGCCGACCCCGGAGAAAAGGATGTAAAACAGTAGGCCGCATACCACAGGGGGCATCCCCATAAGCGTTCGGTTCAGGATAATCAGAAGCCCTCTCCCGGGGAATTTGCTATTGCCCAGACAGATTCCCAGCGGAACACCCAGCAGCAGTGCAAGCAAAGAGCTTTTGAGGCTCATTTGCGCTGTGACTTTCAAAATGTTCAGAAGTTCTGCATCGGAAGACAGAATAAGAGAAATCGCCTTTTGAAGGGCCGTTCCCACGGTGCAGCCTCCTTTCTTTTTGTAAAATCCCGTGGGGAAATTCCCCACGGGATACAGTTTACACAGTTTTTTCAAAAAAGCAAGCTTTTGGAAACTGTACATATAGCGTCAGCCGCAGAAAATGAACCCAGAGTTTCCTCAGCTTATGATGCCATCGTTGGCAACGAAAGTCAGGAAGGTTGCCTTATCGGTCAGGATGTAAGCATGCATCTGCTCTGCCATCACCAGACATGCGCCCATACCGGCGTTTGCAGAGGTGTACCACTGCGAGTAGGGAGCGAAGGACTCTGCCTCCTTCGTGATACCCAGAGTCTCAGGCCACAGGGACAGCTCCTTGGTGTGGGTGCCGGAACCGTCGCCACGGGAGATGAAGGGATACTCGCCCTCCGCAATGGCTGCAAACGCATCCAGAACGGAAGCTGCCTCCTTAACACCGGCAGGGTCCGCAGAAGGTCCGCACAAGACGAAATAGTTATACAGGAAGGAAATGCGCTCTGCTTCGAAGCCATCTACAGTGCGGGCGAAGCCCTCTTCAACAAAGGCTTCTTCCTGGCTCTTGGCATGGACCAGAATCAGGTCGGCATTGCCAAACTTGGCGGCAGAGATTGCCTTGCCAGTACCGGCAGACTGGACTTCCACAGTGTAGCCATAGGTGCTCTCGAAGATGGGCAGCAGATAGCCCAGCAAACCAGAGTCTTTCACAGAAGTGGTGGTGGAAAGGCGGATGACCTTTGTCTCTTCGGTAGCGGGCGCAATCTCACCTGTATAAACAGGGGCATCGTCCTTGACGTAGAACAGATACTCACCGTACTCTTTAAAGCCATAGTTTGCGGCCAGGTCCAACGTTTCCTGGGTCAGGAACCACTGGATGAGGGCATCCGCACCGGCGGTATTCACCGCAACGTCAGCGACAGAGTTGCCGTCAGCATCCACAAAAGGCGCCTCGGGATTTACGGCGATAACGGTGTAGGTGTTGAGCATCTTGTCGTCGGCTTCCTTCAGAATGCAGGTATCCACCACAAGACCGGCCTGGGTGGGAACCTCAGTGGCGGCTTCCGTCGGGGCAGCCGTTGTGGCGGGAGCGGGAGCCTCAGTGGGAGCCTGCGTCTCAGCAGGCTTGCTTGCGCCGCAGGCAATAAGACCAAACATCATGGCAAAAACCAGCAGCATGGACAGAATCTTTTTCATTGTCTTACCTCCTAAATATAAAGAAGACCAGCCAGTTTCCGCAACACCAAAAGCACAGCCGAAAGCTGCGCCCGATCATGGCGTCTGGAAAGAGGCTCGTCCACCGCTTTGCAAACTTTGGAAATCAGTCAATTTCACGAAAACCGACCAATCATTTTCTAATACTATATCACACTTGAACAAATAATACAAGCCGCCCTTTTCAGAGACTGTGCGAAATGATACGAAATTATATGAAATGATTCAAAACAGCTCTTTCACTATTCTCCATAGTATGATAAGATGAAACAGGAGGGGTGCGCATGTTCAAAGAAGAAGTGTGGGCTTTGGAACCAGAGCGTATAGAAACCTTTTTCCTTCATCATAGGGAGGTTCATGCCACTGCGGATGGTTACCGGTTCCGTGATTGCCGGATTACCGTGACCGTCCTCCCACCCCGCAGGATCGCCGGTTTGGCACTGCCTCAGACCAGAGTCATCTTTGAAGGTTCAGATGATTCCGCGCTTCTGATTTACAGGCAGTTTCAATTACGATTTCTATCCGCAGGCGGATAAGAATTGGAGGTTTATAATATGAGCAAGAAAACAAGTCCTTCCATGGATTCCTGGCTGAAAGAGGCCAAGGCCCACGAAAGCGCCTCTAAGATTGGCATGTATCTGACCCATAACGGCATTGTCCGGGAAAGTGCCAAGGCAAAAGTACGCCAGGGTGCCGCCGATACCAGGCCCGTTGTGGGGATGCAGTTTTCCTACAATCAGGAAGCTGTGGATGCCATCATCGCAGAAACCTATAAGTTGGACGGTATTTTCTACATCAAGGTCTGGCTGAACGAAGGGGAACTGAGCGTTGGTGACGACATCATGTATGTGCTCATCGGCGGCGATATCCGCCCCCATGTGGTGGATGCTCTGCAATATCTGGTGGGTCGCATCAAAAACGAGTGTGTCACGGAAATAGAGCTTTACTGATACGAGAAATCCGGAAAAATGTGCGGAATTTCATGTAACCGTTTCGATGTATAAAAAATCCCATTTCCTGCTCGGAAATGGGATTTCCTTTTATTTTGCACAGTCCGCACTGCCCTCGCTGTAGAGCATATCCAGGCCATGGGCCACCGGGTCGATGACCGCCAGAATATTCTCTGCCGATGCCTTTTGGCTGCCTGGCAGGGTAATGATCAGGGTGCGTGTCCGAATGCCCGCAACACTGCGGCTCAGGCAGCCTTTGGGTGTGATCTTCATGGATTCTGCCCGCATAGCCTCCGGGATACCGGGAGTCGGACGCTGGATTACCTCCATAGCGGCTTCCGGGGTAATATCCCGGGGTGAGAAGCCGGTGCCGCCGGTGGTGAGCACCAGGGCAATCTTCTTTTCATCTGCACACTTCAAAAGCTCCGATTGGATCATCTCCGCCTCATCGGGAACGATGGCGGTATAGGTCACGTCGAACCCCTTCTCCGTCAGAATCTTCACCAGGTTGGGGCCGCTGGTGTCCTCCCGCTCGCCCCGATATCCCTTATCGCTGATGGTAATCACTGCTGCTGTATACGCCATGATTCGTCCTCCCGTTTGTAATCGCCGTGGATTCCGCCGGTTTTGGAAAGCAGGCGGATGTCCGTGATCGTCATATCCTTTTGCACCGCTTTGCACATATCGTACACTGTCAGAGCGGCGGTGCTGACAGCGGTAAGTGCCTCCATTTCCACGCCGGTTCTTCCGTCACAGGAAACGGTGGCCTTGATTTCTACGCTGGATCTGTGCTCATCCAGAGAAAGCTCCAGGTTGATGCCATCCATCAAAATGGGGTGACACATGGGAATGATATCCGGCGTGCGCTTGGCACCCATGACCCCCGCAATCTGGGCAACGGTCAGCACATCTCCTTTTTTCATGCCGCCGCTTTGAATGAGCGCGAATGTGTGTTCATTCACCAACACCCGGCCTGCCGCAACGGCAACGCGCTGAGAAATGGGCTTTTCCCCCACATCTACCATTTTGGCCCGTCCCTGGTCATTAAAATGGGTAAAGTCTGCCATACTCAACCTCCGATTTGATTCATATTCCGACCGGCGCCCGATTTGTGCGCAGCATCCAGATCCCCATGCCATTGGGGTTTTCCCAAAATCGCTGCTTCCAGCTGTGCTTTCATGCCATCGAAATCCAGCCCTTTCAGGGGATACTCCGCATTGGAATGCAGACAGGGCTTCACTTTTCCGTCTGCAGTCAGTCGGATGCGGTTGCACTCCCCGCAAAAATGGGCGCTCACCGGGCTGATAAGGCCAATATTGCCCAGTGCGCCAGGTAGGTGGAAGAGTTTAGCAACACTGCCATCTTTGGCAGCCGGTACCGCTTCCGGCAGAGCCTCCAAAACCCTTGTAAATGGAATATACGCTT
>UMHM01070348.1_pt1 | contig 16742 bp, 16 predicted proteins | sample 1965501 | NCBI WGS metagenome assembly UMHM01 (sample SAMEA4836095, study PRJEB28245) | human gut metagenome | biome: gut microbiome; material: fecal sample | place: Denmark | collected 2008
CTCATCTTCAACATCGGTTACCTGAGTGTAAACAGCGGCGGAAAGCCCCGTTTTGATTTGCGGGATGATAACCTTTTCAAAAAGCCTTTTATAAGCTGCGGTTAAGCCTTTTTTTGATTTATAAATCTTGTAGCCGAACATTTTATTATTAAATGTGTGCCCCGAAATGCGCTGCGAAAAGCCGCCGTATTCGGAAAGCACATATGGTTTATCACCCGCCTTAACTTTTATGGGCGTGAAATAAATGTGCTTTGAAATAACATCGGTAACGCCTCTGTCGTGCCAGCCGGACGCGGAATCGACAATTCGAGTTGAATCCATATTTTTTATAAAATTATAAGCATTTGCGGAATCAAACTGCCCCCAGCCCTCATTAAACGGCACCCAAACCGCAATACACGGGCAATTATAAAGTTCATCAATCATATCGGCAAGCTCAATATAATAATTCTCGCGCTGCTCGGCATCCGTGCGTTTAAATGTTTTATACTTATGATCGTCAAGATTTATGCCGATAAACGGAAGAACGGAAATTTCAGCACCGTAACTACCGCCGCCGTTTACCATATCCTGCCAAACTATAATACCGTTTACATCGCAATAATGATACCACAAAAGCGGCTCGATTTTAATATGCTTTCTGAGCATATTAAAGCCCATATTTTTAACGGCTTTAACATCATTTTCCATAGCGGCGTTTGACGGCGGAGTCAAGAAACCGTCCGGATAATAGCCTTGATCGAGCAGACCATTGTGGAAATAAGGCTTATTGTTTAAAAACAGCCTTTTAATGCCGTTTTCATCCGTGCCGACGGAGAATTTACGCATACCGAAATATGATTTTACCCTATCCTTGCCGGCGGTGAAAACAACATTATAGAGAAAAGGATGCTCCGGAGACCAGAGCTTGCAATCAGGCAATTTAACAACTTTATCGGTGGTTTCGGCAATTAAAGTATCGCCGTCGTACACTGCGGCGGTAACAGGCAAATCGCCCGTGCCGGAATATTCAAAGCGCACCTCTTCCCTGTCAATATCGGGTGTGATGCGCAGTTTTTCTATGTAATCATGAGGCACGCTTTCCATCCAAACGGTTTGCCAAATGCCGCTTTGAGGGCTGTACCATATACCGCCCCTTTTGAATTTTTGCTTTCCCTTTGAATATTGCTTTGTGTCGGAATAATCCTTAACGGAAACTATGATTGTGTTATCCTCGCCGGGCTTAATAAATTCCGTGGCATGCACGGTGAAAGGCGTGTAACCGCCTATATGCGTGCCTGCCTTTTTGCCGTTTACATAAACCTCGGCAATTTGATCGACCGCGCCGAAATGAATAAGGATTCTGCCCTTATTAAAATCAGCGGGCACGAAGAACACTTTTTTATAATGCAAATATTCATTGGGAGCAAGCACCCTGCCGACGCCGGACAATGGCGTTTCGGGCGAAAAAGGAACAAGGATTTTTGTGCCGAATTTTGCGGGAATTTCGGCAGAACGCGAAAATTCACATTCCCATTCGCCGTTTAAATTAAGATAGCTGCTTCTTACCAGTTGCGGGCGCGGATACTCTGGAAGCGGGCAGGATTTATCTAACTTTTCACCGAATTCAGTTAACATAATCATTTTCCTCACTGATAATTTTGGAATTTTCTATGCGAACATATTTATTGCATATTTCAAGCGCAGCTCTTTTGTGGCTGACGATTATGCATGTAACATCTTTGAGTTCTTTTAAATTGGTTAAAAACTTTTTTTCTGTTTTTTCGTCAAGCGCGGAGGTGGCCTCATCAAGCAAAAGAATTGGCGAATCGGAAAGCATTGAGCGCGCGATTGCAAGCCTTTGAACCTGCCCCTCGGAAAGCCCCATTCCCTTTTCGCCTATAACGGTTTCAAGACCTTCGGGAAGCTCGTTTATAAATTCATCGGCGCATGAGATGCGCACAGCTTCATCAATTTCGCTTTGCGTGGCATTTTGGTTAATAAAGGTTAAATTATCCCTTATTGTGCCGGAAAGGAGCATATTGCCCTGCGGAACATATGAAAACAGCTTTCTTGTGTGCTTATCAACGGGCAAGGTGCCGTTTTCAAGTGCAAGCTCTATATTGCCGCCCTTAACGCGGAAAACGCCGAGAAGAAGCTTGAGCAGTGTGCTTTTGCCTATGCCCGAAATACCCGTGATTGCCACAAAATCGCCTTTGTTTATTTTAAGGGAGGTGTTATCCAAAATCAAATCACGATCATATTTAAAGGTGATATCGTTGAAATTTATTGATTTAAGCTTTTCATATGTTTTTTGAACATCGATATCTGCGCTGTTATCCTCAAATTCATCCGGCAGGCTCGCAATTTCCATCAACCTTTCCGCCGAAGCAATCATCGAATAATATTTGGGCAGGGTTGTTGAAAGATTAGCAAACGGACCCTGCACCTGATTAACAAGCTGAAGCATAGCGGTTACGGTACCGTAGGTCATAGTGCCGCCGATACCGAGCAGGCGAAGCGCACCGAAGCCAAGAGCAAATACATAGCCGAGGTTAAACACGGTTGAAATGCCGCCTTTTGAAGCGATGGTAACAAAGCGGCGTTTCATTCGAGCCTTATAGTTTACCTCTTGAAGTTCATTTGCCTCTAAGGCAAATTTATCCTCTGCCGAAAAGGATTTAACAACAAGAAGATTGATAATTGCCTCTTGGAAAAACGAGCGTGTTGTGCCCTCTGTTTCCTGCACCCTTTTGTGCAGCTTTTTAAGCGGCTTTCTGAATAGCGTGAGGCACATAAAGACAAATATGCCGCCGCAAAGGAAAACAAGCGCAAATATTTTATCAATAACAACAAGATAAACAAAAGCGCAAACAAGCTTAACAACATAAAAAGCACAATCGGGAACAATGCCGGTAATACCGTCCGATATAACGGAAACATCGTTAAACATTCTGTTTTGCAGCTCGCCCGTGTGATAGGCGGACACGGCGGAATAATCCTTTTTCATAACCTGCTGAAGCATATATTGCTTAAAGGTCATATCCAAGCGGCCGCGGCACCTTTCGGACATACTGTTGCTTGTTAAATTCAGCAGCAGTTGAAACATAATTATGCCGAAAAGCGCAAGCGCATATTTGATAACATATTTATGATCATGCATAACCACGGCGCCGTCTATAACATTTTTTGAAAAATTGGCAAAAACAACGGAAAGACTTGCCCACAGCATATTGACCAATATTATGAAAACGATTTTTCCGATTTGCTTTTTGCCGATTGTGAGAATCCATTTAACAACCGCGGCATCGGATTTTTTCGGCTTTCGCCTTTGTAAATCAGCCAACAACAATTACCTCTGCTTACTTAAAATTCTTTTAATTTTATGCACTGCCTTATTGCAAAAGCAAAACAGCGGGCGCAGCGGATAAAAAGCCACCCAAAAGCGAGAATAAGCTTTATATGCCCGGCTTTTTTCCAAATCGATATATTTTTTGCCGCCCTTATAAAAGCCCTTTAGCACGCCGATGACCATATCATCCGTTACATATTCCTTTTCAAGGCGGTTATCGCCGATTATAACATAATGATCGGGGCAAACCTTAACGACGCGGTGCATTATATATTTGCCGCGCTTTGTGAGATAAACGGCAACATCGTATTTTTTTAATCTGCCGTTTGGGCGCACGACGATTATATTATCCTGCTGATGATGAATAAGCGGCTCCATTGAATTGCCTTTGGTAAGGCCTGTGTATACGCCGTCTGTTTCAAGAGCCTGCTTAATTGTTTTAAGATTATCTGCCAAGCGGAAACCTCCCGCACAAAATAATTAAATAAATACTACTGTTATATTATATCATAGCGCAGCGGCATATGCAATCACCAAAAGCGGCGCAAAAAACCGATATGCAGCACAAAAAAACACCGTCCGTCAGGCATATTCCCATCGGGCGGCGTTATTTTATGAACTTAAATCATTCGGCGATTTCGTATTCGATATTATTTTCCGAGCACCATTCGGTGATTCTTTCAACTATGAATTTCTCTGCAAATTCATCGAGTCCTTCTTTAAGCTCCGGATAAACATTAAAATACTTCCAAAAAGTATCTATAAAATTATCCGAATTTACTTTTTGAAGAATATCATTAAGCTTTTTAGAGCCTTTAAATCTGACAAACGCACGCATGATTTCTTCATTGCTGATTGAAATAAAAGGAATTAAACCGAGAGAAACGAAATAAGCGGTTTGACCGATATCATCGGGTCTGTCCAAATCCTGAATTTCACTTATGTTTTTTACGGTGCAATCATTATAGGAAAACCAATATTCCGAAGAACCGCCTCCGCATTTTTGCACCAAATCTTTATCTATAACAAGCTTCATTATTTAAAAACTCCAACACACACGGCAAATCAGCCGATTGAATTCAACAAGCCGCCCTTGGCAATGATATTTTGAATGAAATCGGGAAAAGGCTGAGCCTTATAGCTTTTGCCGGTTGTAACATCAGTTATTACACCGGAGTTGAAATCAACCTCAACCTCGTCGCCCTCTTTAATTTCTTTTGCAGCTTCGTCGCATTCCAAAATCGGCAAACCGATATTGATTGCGTTTCTGTAGAAAATTCTTGCAAACGTGGATGCAATTACGCAGGAAATACCGCTTGCTTTAATTGCAATCGGTGCATGCTCCCTTGAAGAGCCGCAACCGAAATTAGCCTCTGCAACCATGATATCGCCGGGCTTAACTTTATTTACAAAATCCTTATCAATATCCTCCATGCAATGAGAGGCAAGCCAAGCGTCGTCGCTCTTATTAAGATATCTTGCCGGGATTATAACATCGGTATCAACATTATCACCGAATTTATGAACGGTGCCTTTTGCTTTATTCATCACTGCCAATACCTCCTTAAAGTGTGGCGGGATCTGCTATGCAGCCCTTAATTGCAGATGCAGCGGCAACAGCCGGAGAAGCAAGATAGATTTCCGATTCCGTGTGGCCCATTCTGCCTACAAAGTTTCTGTTTGAAGTGGAAACGGCCTTTTCGCCCTTTGCCAAAATGCCCATATGGCCGCCGAGGCATGGTCCGCAAGTGGGCGTTGAAACGATTGCGCCGGCCTCTATAAAGATTTCGGCAAGGCCTTCTTTAATGCATTGAAGATAAATCTGCTGTGTGGCGGGAATTATGATTGTGCGCACATTTTTGGCAACTTTTTTGCCCTTGAGCACAGACGCCGCCATACGCATATCCTCCATTCTGCCGTTTGTGCACGAGCCGATAACAACCTGATCGATTTTGATTTCTGGGATATCATCGAATGTGCGTGTGTTTTCAGGAAGATGCGGAAAAGCAACGGTTGATTTAAGAGTTGAAAGATCAACGGTGATTGTGCGGTTATATTCGGCATCCTCATCCGCTTCAAACACCTTGTATTCACGCTCGCTTCTGCCGTTTACATATTCAAGTGTTTTTTCGTCAACAGGGAAAATGCCGTTTTTGGCACCGCACTCAATAGCCATATTGCAGATTGTGAAGCGATCGTCCATTGAAAGTTCAGACACACCATCGCCCACAAATTCAAGGCTTTGATAAAGTGCACCGTCCACACCGATTCTGCCGATAATATCAAGAATAACATCCTTGCCGCAGATATATTTTGATTTCTTGCCTGTTATGACAACTTTTATGGCAGACGGAACCTTGAACCAAGCCATTCCCGTTACCATACCGGCAGCCATATCCGTTGAGCCGACACCCGTTGAAAAAGCGCCGAGAGCGCCGTAAGTGCAAGTGTGGCTGTCTGCGCCGATAATGCAATCACCGCAGGTTACAATGCCCTGCTCGGGAAGAAGCGCATGCTCAATGCCCATTGTGCCCACATCGTAATAATGCTTAATGTCAAATTTAGCGGCAAATTCGCGAACCTGCTTACAGTTTTGCGCAGACTGAATATCCTTGTTTGGAGTGAAGTGGTCCATAACAAGTGAAATTCTTGTTTTATCAAACACGGAATTTTTGCCGAATTTATTCATTTCATTTATGGCAACGGGAGATGTTACATCATTGCCCAACACCATATCCAGCTTAGCGTTTATAAGCTGACCTGCCTGCACGCTCTCAAGACCGGCATGTGCGGCGAGGATTTTCTGAGTCATAGTCATACCCATAAAATCACCTTAGCAAAATAATTAAAAATATAAATCTGTTTCAAATTCAAGCCATATCGGAAACCCGAAAATCAAAGCCTTAACTTTAATCGTTTTCCGAGAATGAATCTGCGCCTCTTTCAAGCACCGTTTCACCTGTTCGAGCCATTTCGATTATACCGAAATCAGAAATCTCACCGATAAACTGATCAATAATTTCCGTTCTGCCGGTAAGCTCAAGAGTAAAGCTTTCAAGAGTTACATCAATAACCCTTGCGCCGAACTTTCTGTTGAGCTCAAGAAGCGCATTTTTTTCCTCAAGGCCCTTGGCATGAACCTTGATGAGCAAAAGCTCTGCGGAAACGGAATTTGATTCGGTGAGCACCTCAACCTTTTTAACTATTTCAAGCTTTAAAAGCTGCATAACGATTTGGCGAGCCATATCGGGCTTTGCTTCGGAAACAATCGTCATTCTCGAAAAAGCCGGATCTTCAGTTTCGCTTACGGTGAGCGAAATAATATTATATCCTCTGCGGCTGAAAAGGCTTGCTACGCGCTGTAAAACACCGCTTTGGTTATCAACAAGCACCGAAAATATAAGTTTTTCTTTCATCAATGCTTTCTCCTTTCAAACAAACATCAAATAAATCAGAATGTGGTAATAATATCGTCTGCCGAGCCTCCGGGAGGAATCATCGGAAGAACGTTTGAATCCGGAGAAATGAGGCAATCAACAACAACAGGGCCGTTATAATCAATTGCTTCCTTGATTACGGAATCAATTTCATCGTTATTTGAAATACGCATACCCTTAACGCCGAATGCCTCGGCAACCTTAACGAAATCCGTTTTGCGATGAGGATCCGTATCCGCAAAGCGATTGCCGTAAAACAACTTTTGCCACTGGCGAACCATGCCGAGCACCTGGTTATTCATGATAATCATAACAACCGGCACATTATATGAGCGCATTGTTGCAAGCTCGTTGAGATTCATATGGAAGCCGCCGTCGCCCGCGAAGAGAACAACTCTTTTATTCGGGCAACCGAACGAAGCACCGATTGCCGCGCCCATAGAATAGCCCATGGTGCCGAGGCCGCCGCTTGTGAGCAGCGTGCGGGGCTGAAGATATTTATAGAACTGAGCCGCCCAAAGCTGATGCTGGCCTACATCCGTTACGATAATTGTGTCGTCAGGAGTGTTGGCGTCAACAGCTTCAATAACCTTTTGCGGATTAACATAATCATCAATTTGATTTTGAATGAACGGGCGTTTCCAATCGTTGATTTCGGAAATCCACTCATCGTGCTTAACCTCGTCAACAGCTTTGGTAAGAAGCGGCAAAACCTCTTTAAGATCGCCGTGAATATGATAATGCGAAACAACATTTTTATCCATTTCGGCAGGGTCTATATCAATATGAAGCACCTCTGCCTTGGGAGCGAATTTTGTTCTGTTGCCGGCAACGCGATCGGAAAATCTTGCTCCGCAGGTGATAAGAACATCGCATTGAGAAGCTGCTTTATTGGATTCAAACCTGCCGTGCATGCCCACCAGGCCCACATAGAGCCTGTGATTATGCGGAAACGCACCGAGACCCATAAGTGAGGAAACAACGGGGCAATCCGTTTTTTCCGCAAACTTCATAATTTCCGCACTGCAATCCGCCGAGATTGCGCCGCCGCCTAAATAGATGAGCGGCTTTTTTGCTTTATTGAGAAGTTCAACGGCTCTTTCAAGCGATTTGGTTTTGGGATGAACACATTCATCGGGTTGCTGCTTGGGAGCGGGATAATACTCGCACTTAGCCGCGGTTATATCCTTAGGAATATCAACAAGGACGGGGCCTTTTCTGCCGCTTGTCGCAATTCTGAAGGCATTGCGCAAAACATCGGCAAGCTCTTCAACATTTCTTACCATGTAGTTATGCTTGGTAATCGGCATCGTGATGCCCTTAATATCAACCTCTTGGAAAGAGTCGCGGCCGATCATGGAAGTGCCCACATTGCAGGTGACGGCAACCATCGGCACGGAATCCATATAAGCCGTTGCAATACCTGTTACAAGATTCGTTGAGCCGGGGCCGGATGTTGCAAAGCACACGCCCACCTTGCCCGTTGCGCGGGCATAGCCGTCTGCCGCATGGGAAGCACCCTGTTCGTGAGAAGTGAGAACATGATTAAATGTATCGCCGTATTTATAAAGCTCATCGAATATGTTAAGAATCGTTCCGCCGGGATAACCGAAAACGGTGTCTACCCCCTGCTCCTTAAGAACCTCAAGAACGATCTGCGAGCCGTTTAATTCCATAAAATTCCCTCCATATACAAGCGATAACAAACACAGCGAAAAAAGCCGCATTTGCGTATAAAAGTGCATTGTTTAAAATATTATGAATATTTTAGTATTTTTGGGTGGCAAAGTCAAGGTTAATTTTGTTCTTGCCAAATGTTTGTGCTTGATATATACTATTTAATGAAATTTTTGAAAACTAAGGAGAAAAGCAAATGAAGCTCGGTATAGTCGGCTTACCCAATGTTGGGAAGAGCACACTTTTTAACGCAATAACAAACGCAGGCGCGCAAAGCGCAAACTACCCGTTCTGCACGATTGAGCCTAATGTTGGCATGGTAAGCGTGCCCGATGAAAGGCTCGACAAGCTTGCCGAAATGTATGCTCCCGATAAATTCACACCGGCAACAATAGAATTTGTTGACATTGCAGGCCTTGTTAAAGGCGCATCCAAGGGCGAAGGCCTCGGCAACAAATTTTTGAGCCATATCAGAGAGGTGGACGCAATCATTCATGTTGTTCGCTGCTTTGAAAATGACGATATTACCCATGTTGACGGCAGCATAGACCCTGCAAGAGACATTGAAACCATCAATTTGGAGCTTATTCTTTCCGATTTGGATATTCTTGCAAGAAGAACGGACAGCCGCAAAAAAGCCATGAAGGGCGACAAAACAATCGCCCCGGAGGTTGAATTTCTCGAAAGGCTTTCCGCAGAAATGGAAAGCGGCAAAACGGCAAGAAGCTGCGAGATAAGCGAGGACGAAGCCGAATATCTTAAAGATGTTTCCCTGCTCACTCTAAAGCCCGTTATCTATGCCTGCAACATGAGCGACGAGGATTTTGCCAACGGAATAGACTCGAACGCAAACTACAAAAGAGTGCAGGAAATCGCAGCCTCCGAAGGAGCGGAAACACTGCCCATCTGCGCTGAAACCGAAGCCGAAATCGCAACGCTTGACGATGAAGAGAAAAAAATGTTTCTTGAGGATTTGGGACTTGAAAAAAGCGGGCTTGACAGGCTTATTCAAAAGAGCTATCACCTGCTGGGCTTAATTTCTTTCTTAACCGCGGGCAAAAAAGAGGTGCGGGCATGGACGATAAAGAAAGGCACAAAAGCACCGCAGGCGGCAGGCAAAATCCACACCGATTTTGAAAGGGGCTTTATCAGAGCCGAGGTTGTGGCGTTTGACGATTTGGCGGCAAACGGCTCGATGACAGCCTGCAAGGAAAAAGGCCTTGTTCGCAGCGAAGGCAAGGACTATGTTATGAAAGACGGCGACATTGTTGAATTCAGATTCAATGTTTAAGTTTTATAATCATTTTATACAAAAATAGATATTACTTGACAATAAATTTTATTTGGTTTATTATATAACTTAAGGTGAGCGGGAGGATTTTATGGATAAGTTTAACAACATGAACGAAACCGAAATCCTTAATCTTGCCAAAGACGGAGATAATGAAGCCATTAGCTTTATTATTCAAAAATACAAGTATATTTCAATAAAGCTTGCAAGCGAGTGGACAAACTCTTTCATCGAGCCTGAGGACTTGATGCAGGAGGGTATGATAGGCTTGCTTGCCGCAATCAAATCATATGACGAAAGCAAGAAAATTTCGTTTTTATCATATGCATATACTTGTGTGGGCAACTCCATTCAAACGGCGCTCCGAAAAGTGAACAGGAAAAAGGATTTTCCTAAAAACAGCCTTGTTCCCTTTGAAAAAGAATTTGTGGACGGGAAAGCAAATTCCCTCAGCGCCGAAGATTCTTTCCTTGCAGAGGAAAGCGTTTCAATGTTATTACAGCAGCTTGATAAAAGCCTCTCAAAAATGGAAAACAGCGTGTTGAGATTGTTTTTGGTTGGTTGCAGTTACAACGAAATAGCACAAAGGCTTAATAAAAGTCCCAAGGCAATTGACAACGCTTTACAGCGTATCCGAAAGAAACTTAAAGAGGTTTCATTCTGAAAATCCCGAAAAAGAGCCGAGAAATCGGTATTTATGAGAGGTAATATTTATGTATCAGGACAAAACATTGATTTGCAAGGACTGCGGCAAAGAATTTACATTCACAGCAGGCGAGCAGGAATTTTATGCGGAAAAAGGCTTTGAAAACGAGCCTCAAAGATGCAAGGAATGCAGAGCCGCAAAAAAGGCATCCGCAAGAGCAGGCAGAGTTATGCACGATGCTGTTTGCGCAAGCTGCGGCGCGGCATGCAAGGTGCCGTTTGAACCCAGCGGCGACCGCCCTGTTTATTGCAGCGAATGCTTTGAAAAAATGAAAAACGAAGGCTGATAAAGCAATTATTCGCTTTTTTAACCGCCGCCCAAACCGAGCGGCGGTATTTTTTGCTTTTGCACCGCAAAATCGGGCTTGACAACATCGGCGCATTATGATATTATATTCGAGCAGTTACGGAGAGGTATCGAAGCGGTCATAACGAGGCGGTCTTGAAAACCGTTTGGCGCAAGCCACATGGGTTCGAATCCCATCCTCTCCGCCACACCTGCGGTGGGCAATTCGCCTGCCGCATTTTTTTATTTATATCTCACTCGGCAATATTGATTTCGCAACAAAAAACACACCTGCGGTGGGCAATTCGCCTGCCGCAGTTTTTTATTTATATCTCACTCAACAATATTGATTTCGCAACAAAAAACACACCTGCGGTGGGCAATTCGCCTGCCGCAGTTTTTTATTTATATCTCACTCAACAATATTGATTTCGCAACAAAAAACACACCTGCGGTGGGCAATCGAATTTCATAATTTATACACCGACTCCGCATAAAACACGATAAAAAAAAGAAAGCTCGGCCGAGCGGTTACACCGCACAAGCCGAGCTTTTTTACCGTTTATACAGAAAAAACAGTCATAATACTTTTTCATTATTATAATATTGAGGTCTTCCTACTGAGCCTTTGCCGTATTCGATTGCGCGAACGGGGCATGAGCATATGCACGCCATACAATGAGTGCAATTGCCCAGCCACTTTGGCTTATCGTCGGTGAGTTTTATATTATTGAGCGGGCAAAGCGAGGCACATTTTCCGCAGGAAACACAATTATCGCCGACAGCAAATTTTTTATCTGAAATAACAAATTTATAAAACACATCGTTTACGATTCCGCTTTTGAGCTTATCGACGACGCCGATCTTATGGGACGGGAATTTTTTATTTTCAGAAATAATTTTTGCGCACTCGCACACCTTCGGCTCTGCGCCGGAAATGATTTTTGCCGCTTCTTCCCTTTCGGGCACACCGAAAAGTGCAATATAATTTTCCGGCATAAGAATTTCAAAAACACCCATATATTCAAGCTTTTTCAAATCGCAGAGCTTTTTGATATACGGCGAAGCATTGCCGATTTCACCGCCGCAGTCCATAACGAAATATGCCTTATTGCTGCCCGAAAGCTCAGCATTTTCAATGAAGCTTTGAAAAATGCGCGGTATGCGCCAGCCGTAAGTGGGGCAAACAAAAACAAACGGCCTTTCCGAATGAAGCTCGGCTTTCTTTTGCGATCTTATGTACTCAAACGAATTAACAACCTCATCGCCGATAATCAGGCTTATTTTTTCGGCAACCCAGCGACTGTTGCCCGTGCCCGTGAAATAAACAATCATCTATTTTCGTTCCTTTCGGCAAGCACCTCAAGGCCGATTTTACCCGTTAAATGCTCTATATCAAACGATATCATTTCAAGGGCATTCCACTCGTCCTCAATTGCCTTTTTACGGTTTTCTTCACTTTCTTTCGGGCAATATTTAAGCACAAATTTTTCGATTGCGGCGCGAATTTCAGCCGAATCCGAAACAAGGCTTACCCTGCCGAACGCGATCACGCTTTCATACTTAGTGGTGTATTTTTCGGCAAGCACATCATCCCGCCTCACAACACAAAGCGACGCCTTATCGCAATTTTTAACGGCGTCGATTTTATGCCCCGTTTTGGCGCAGTGAAAATACACCTTATTATCGAGTCGCACAAAATTGAGCGGCACGGTATAAGGATATCCCCCATCGCCTATCAAAGCCAAAACGGCTGTATTTGAATTATCGAGAATTTCAAAGCATTCCGAATTTGAAAGCTGCTGCTTTTTTCTTCTCATTTCTCTGAACATATAAATCCCCCAAGCAAAGAAAAAATTTCATAATATTAAACCGAAATAATTACTCATTGAATATATCGGAATTTTTAATAATCATAGCATAACGGAAATTTGTATTCAATATTATTCATTTATATTTTATGCGTATTTACACTTGAAAATCAACGATAAAGCTTATGTGCTCAGAATCATAACCACTGGTAAACCAGTGGTTATGATTGCTGCTTTTTATCAAAATAAACCGTGTAAAATTCGTGCTTTACTTCAAAAAACGGCTTTAGCACAATCGGAGCGCCGAGGCTTGAATACTCGGGTGGGACTCTGAAAATCAGCCTTTCTCGGTCAACCGCTTCAACGCAATCCTCCGCGGATTTTCCGTTTAGCAAAAGCGACGGATATTCAACGGTCGCATCGTCAATCAAAAGCTCGTTTGAAATGTATTCTGAAACCCTGTCGGTGATTTTCCCGAGCGGAGCGCAGAGCGTAACAGGACCGTATTTCAAGGCGCAGACGTGCTTTTCCCGTGATTTGTATTCGGTTACGCGCATCGGCAGAGTAAGCTCAACCGAGTCACCGCCCTTTATGGCGTGAACGGTGAAATATCCCTTTTCAATGCCGTAAAATTCCTCTGTACCGTGCCTTAAATGCGCCGTTTTGTGTGCAAAATCGGGTATACGGAGCTTTAAGCGGTCAATTTCGGTATTTCCCTTAATGGTAATCGAAATTTTGTCGGAGTACGGATAATCGGTGTCAATTTCAAGCGAAATGCCATCCGTTTCAAGCCGCGAGGGAATATACAGGTTTATATAAAGCGAGCCTCCGTCAAAGAAGAAAATATCGTTTTCGTATTTTTCGGGGTTTTCCATACCTGTGCCCGTACAGCACCACCAGGATTTGTATTTTTCCTCATACGTCCTGTGATGCCCCTGCAGGAGCGAGACAAAGTACATTTTTGCCCCGTTTTCGTCCTGCTGGGCAAGAATGTGATTGAACAGCGCGTTTTCGTACCAATCGAAATACTCCGATTTTTGCTCAAATGAGAAAAGATATTCGCAAAGCCGCATCATATTATATGTGTTACAGCTCTCGCAGGTCTTTTTAGAGAGAGTTTCCTTTCCCTTTTCCTCAAAATGCTCTTTGTCGGAGTTGCCTCCGATTGCATATGAGCGGTTTTGGGTGACAAATTTCCAAAAGCTTTCAGCCGCAAGCCTGTATTCCCTATGGTTTTCGGGCGAGGCTCTGTAAATTGCCGCCATACCCGTGACCTTGGGAATTTGCGTGTTTGCGTGCCAGCCGTAAAGCCTGTCCTCGTTTTTTGCAAGAAAACTCAACAGCTTTTTATGAGTGAATTTTTCGGCAAAGCGAAGATATTTTTCATTTTTCGTTATTTCGTAAAGATTTGCAAATACCTCGTTCATTCCGCCGTGTTCACATTCGAGCATTTGTTCAAATTCTTCGTCCGAAAAATCCGACAGACCATCGCACGCCCAATCGGCAAAACGCAACAGAACCCTTAAAACGGTTTGCTCGCTGGTGGCAAGATAAGCGTCGGTAAGGCCCTTGTAAATTTTATGCACATTGTACCATGGGACCCAATAGCCGTCCGCCCAAGAGGTAAGATTTTTATCAAAAAGTTCTGCAAAGCAATCCTCTTTACAACCGCCGATAAAGCCTGATTTTGTAACGTTTTGCACGCTTTCAAGTTGCGATACAATGTATAAAATCTTATTCCTGAGTTTTTCGTCGCCGCTTTGGGCATAGCACTCCGAAACGGCGCTTAAAAAGTGCCCGAGCGAGTGACCGGCAAGTGAAAATGTCTCGGGACTTTTCTCCCAATTGTTCGCACTTTTCCTCTCCCAGCCGCCGTAGCGTTTCGCGTTGTTCGGCGCGGACAAGCCATGCGCCTCGAAAACAGGCGCTAAAAGCCTGTCAATGTCCACGCCGTCAAGATATTCCCTGCCGATTTTCTCGCTTTTCAGGAAATCGGAGCTTAACAGTGTTATATTCCTCTTGTCGGCAAAGCCCGACCTTCGCACCGTGCCTTGCATTTCTGTATTCTGTTTGCTCAAATCCATCACTCCGCTTCTATTTTATATTCCCCCTTTCATCTTGTCAACATTTTGAGTAATATCCACGCCGCTCCCTCGTCCGAGTAGACCTCCAACCATCCTTTGCCGTCCATCTTGGTGTCGTACCGAGATTTGAGGCGTTTGGCTAATTCTTTCTGCAGCATATCTGATTTCTCCTTTTTAGGGTAATAAAAAAGGCAGATAGATTTTTGCTTTCTATCTGCCTGTGTATCTGATATTTACTTTTCGGGAGTTCAAGTCTATCCACAAAGGGAAAACGGCGATTTTACATCTGTGTTTTGGTACAGAGAAAAATCGCCCTTTGGGTAGCAAAAAAGCCCGATTTAGGGCTTTTCGCAGGAGACATCTTTTTTGTCTCCACATTATGGCGCAGATGTTTCATTCGCTCGGCTCGCTTCCGCGCTCGCCGACACGCACACGGCCGTCGAAACAGCCACCGGCTGTTTCTTTGCTTCGCAACCGCCTTTTCGAATCTCTCCGCCTGCACCAATAAAAAATCCCGTCGGCAAAAAGCCGTCGGGATTTTTGTCTGTTGGGTACGAAAAAGATGTTTTTCCGTTTTTACAGGAGAGAGTTGAACTCTCGAGCGACTTGCATTTACAAATGATATTTTCAGTTATGATCTAAAGCACATTTTATACAAAATCCATTACCGCCATCATTTTCAATATCAAGTGGAGTTCCACACGCTGGGCAGTAACCTAGCTCCCCAGGCGGTTCTGGTCTATCATTAAAATAGGTTTGCTCTAACTTTCCTTCACTTATAACTGCGGTTTCATAACTATTATCATCTTCGAAATCATAAAAAACTTCTGCTCCTCGCTCTACTTGCACAATAATCTGTCCTTCAAACACATGGTCTCTTCCATCAGAACGAATAATTTCTCTTGTGTCTTCATCTCTTCCCCAGTATTCATAAGATGTTCCTTCTACAGTTACTTTATAGACAAACTCATAGATGGCCGTACTATCATCACGAGCAATTCTTTCTGCTCTAACAAACTCACTCTCAGTAATTTCAAACTCGTCAATTCCTTCGGAACCGATATTTGCTGATTCTTCATCAATATACTCAGTAGCGTTATATATTAGTTCTTCTTCAACTGATTCAAAAACACTATTTGCAATCTTTACGCAATAATCATTATCTGTCATTCGAAGAGCAATTTCAACTGCATCATTTTTTTCAATATCATAAGCCTCAGAAACATCTGAAAAAAAGTCTTTCGATGTCATAGGAACAATCTGTTGACCGGTTTTTTCAAATTCCTCGATAAGTTTTGTATGGAATTGTCTGTTTCCATCTATAACCTCCCACCAATCCGCCTTGACATCATCAGTAATAAAAATCAAATTGGTTGATTCTTTTTTTGCATACCTTAAAGTTTCCTGCCAAAGTATCAAATCGCTATACATTCGAACGCCATCTTTATTCTTAGCATCTTTGAAGCCAGGCGGAATTTCGTTTTTATATCTTTTTTGACCTTCTTCACACCAACGATATATATCCTCTTGTGATGGTGCAATCATAACTTGTCCGTTAGTATCTATTGCTTCAATGAACTTTTCAAGAAAATCATTTCCAGCCCACGAATGTTGAATAAGTCCAAGAGCTGCATGGTCTTCGAAATAATTATCAAGTACAGATTTAACTGCATCTATTTTTTCTGATAGGTTAATCTTCAAGTCGTCAACATCTTGATACTGTAATCTTTCAAGGCTATGGCACGAATTAATTATCTTCGATTTTGCGGTTTCTATTTGCTTGGCCGTTTCTTTGCTCGCCTCTTCAATGCGTTTTTCCATTTTGGAAAACTCTCCGCGTTTGTGTTTTTCATACTCCAATCTCACGGTTGCAGGTAGAATTATATAATTTTTTACAGCTTTTAAGCATTCAAGTGCAAACTCAGAGAATTCAGGAGAATACCTATAAATATTTAAAAGTACATTGGTATCTAAAATCACACGATATCCATTTTCAATCAACTCTTTTATAGTCATTGTTTTCTTTCCTTTATATGTTCATTTACTTTTTTGTAAAATGCATAAAACAACTGAATTTTATTTTTTATATAAAATATATGTTGATATAATATCACAAAATT
>UMHM01094983.1_pt1 | contig 16712 bp, 11 predicted proteins | sample 1965501 | NCBI WGS metagenome assembly UMHM01 (sample SAMEA4836095, study PRJEB28245) | human gut metagenome | biome: gut microbiome; material: fecal sample | place: Denmark | collected 2008
AGTACAAACTCCGTCTTTCAACTAAATTGCGGAAGAACCACCTAAATCAGGAAAGTACAATCTATCACGGAATACAATTGGAGACTGGCCCAAAATAGAGAAAAAACTTTAAGCCAGCAAGAGTAAGTACGATTTATCATACTTTTTTAGCGGCCGCACTAAATTTCAGATTTCTTTGTGCAGCAGTACTGGGAGAGGACGATGCCGAGGACGGCGATGAGGACGCCGAGCCATTGGAAGAGGGAGAGGTGCTCGCGGCCGATGACTTCGGCGACGAGGGCGGTGGCTACGCACATCATGGCGAGGAAGACGCTGGACTTGCCCACGCCTAACTTCTTGATTGCCATGGCCCACAGAGAGAAGGCAAGGCTGGAGCAGAGGACAGCGAGACAGAGGATAGGTTCCAGGACTTCCCATGAGAGGAGTCTCGCGTCGAAATTCTCGATGCCTCTCGTCAGGAAGAACGGCAGGAAGTACACGGTTCCGATCAGGAACTGGTACATCACGATGACCTGAGGCTTGTAGCCGTCGGCGAGAAGTTTTGTCAAGGAGGCGTGGCCGACCTCTGAGAAGACGGCTATCATCAGGAGCACGACTCCGAGGATGAAATTCTGCGGCACACCTTCATCTCCTCCTTGCTTGAGAAGGACCAGACAGATGCCGGCCAGGGTCACGGCGATTCCGAAGCCGTTCAGGATCGAGATACGCTCTTTGAAGAACAGGGCACCGGCTCCTACTGAGAAGATCGGTACTGAGGCGATGATCATCGCGCTGATGGTCGGCGAGCCGGTCTCTTTTATGCCGTAGGTCTCGCAGAAGAAGTAGATAAGTGGCTCAAAGAGAGCGAGCAGCAAAAATTTCCAGATATCTTTGCGGGCTATCAGGCGGAAGTTCTTTGTTAGGATGTTGAAGAGAAGAAGTATGATTCCGGCGACAAAAATCCTTAACGGGACGAAATATGAAATCGGGACTCCGAGGGCGATCAGTCGGTCGCTCCAGATGTAGGACATTCCCCAAAGCACAATGGCCAATACGGACAGCAGATAAACTACCGCCTTGTTGTCACATATACTTCTTGTCGCGCTCATAATATAATACGGAATATGAGTAATCTGTTAGTTATACTTACATTTTTACAAAGATAATCAAATTTCTCTTTTGAAAAGAAATAATATTCAAATATTCACTAACATTTCGGCACCTGCCTACCGTTTTTATCCCTTTTCAGTGAAATGCCGTCACGAACCCTCCGCGCTTCGCGCTCCGTCCCTCCCAGCCGGAGGCTGGGCCCCTCCCGCTTATAGCCGCGGGTGGCTAAGGTTCGTGACGGCACATCACTGAACTATGGGGTGCTTCGATGCTTTGACAAGCTCAGCGACCGCAGAATCAGCTAACTAAGTTATTCACTTGGGTGATTCGATGGTTGGTGAGCTTCATCGAACCACAAGCTCAGCGACCGAACGGTTTACTTTCCGGTCAAAAGACGGAGCGAGATGCGTTTGCGGTCGAGATCGACATCGAGGACGCTGACGGTGACTTTTTGGTGGAGTTTCACTTTCTGGCCACGCATCTGGGAGACGTGGATTAGGCCGTTCTCGTGGATGCCAATGTCAACAAAGGCTCCGAAAGCGGTCACGTTCGTGACGATTCCCGGCAGCTCCATACCTGGCTTGAGGTCATCTATCTCGTGGATATCCTCGGCGAAACTGAATTCCTGGGCGCTCTGGCGAGGGTCACGGCCGGGCTTGGCCAATTCCTTCAGAATATCATTGATCGTTGGAAGGCCGAACTCACCCTCCACGTAGGCCGACGGATCAATCTTCTTGATCAACTCCTCATTTCCGACCAGTTCCTTGGTGCTGACTCCGAGGTCAGAAGCCATCCTGTCAACGATGTGATAGCTCTCTGGGTGCACAGCGGAGTTGTCGAGAGGATTCTCGGCGTTCTGGATGCGAAGGAAGCCGGCGCACTGCTCGAAAGCCTTCGGGCCGAGTTTCGGGACCTTACGGAGTTGGGTTCTGGAGGAGAAGCCCTTGATCGAAGAGCGGTACTCCACAATGTTCGATGCCAAAGCCGGACCGATGCCCGAGACATAACTCAAGAGGTAAGGACTGGCGGTGTTGAGATTCACTCCGACGCTGTTCACGCAGATGACCACGGTGTTGTCCAGTTTCTCCCGAAGCAGATTCTGATCCACATCGTGCTGGTACTGCCCCACACCCAATGACTTAGGGTCGATCTTGACGAGCTCCGAAAGCGGATCCATCAGACGTCGGCCGATCGACACCGCTCCCCTGACTGTCACATCCTCATCCGGAAACTCCTGCCTCGCGACCTCGGAGGCCGAATATATCGACGCTCCGTCCTCGCTGACAGTGAACACCTTGACGTTCTCCGGAATCCCGACACGTTTGATGAAGTCCTCCGTCTCACGGGATGCCGTGCCGTTGCCGATGGCGATGACCTCGATGGCATATTCATCAATCATTGAGGAAACAGCCATTATCGACTTGATCTTCTCGCTCTGAGGCGGGTGAGGGAATATGATCTCGTGGTGCAGGAGGTTTCCCTGCTCGTCCAGACAGACTATCTTACAGCCGTTGCGGAAGCCTGGGTCAATCGCCATTGTCCTCTTCTGGCCTACCGGAGCGGAAAGCAGAAGCTGCGTGAGATTCTCTCCGAAAACATTGATCGACTCGATGTCAGCCTTTTCCTTGGCCTCTTTGACAATCTCGTTGGTCAACGATGGCTCAAGCAAACGCTTATAAGCGTCATCAACGGCCTGACGGATCTGGTCGGCAAGCTTGGAACCAGGATAACGATGTTCCTGACAAAAATCATAATAAATCTTGTTGCCGCATTTCTCCGGATCCGCATCGAGCCCTACAGACAAAAAGCCCTCATTCTCAGCACGAAGTATCGCCAAAAGGTTATGCGAAGGAATCCTCTGGAGCGGCATCGAGAAATTGAAATAAGTCCTGTACTTCGAAGCCTCGGCATTGCTTGAGGCCGCTTTTGTGGCCTTGGACTCTATCCTGCGGGTTCTGAATATGTGCCTGAGGTTCTCACGGACGGTCTGCGATTCGGAAAGCCGCTCGGCGATGATGTCACGGGCTCCGGCAAGAGCCTCCTCAACCGAACCGACCTTATCCCCGACATATTTCCTCGCCTCAGCCTCCGGGTCAGCCACCTCAACCTTCCACATCTTGTCAGCCAACGGCTCCAGACCTTTCTCCTTCGCCATCGTGGCACGGGTTCTCCTCTTAGGTCTGTACGGCAGATACAGATCCTCCAACTCACTGGCCACCACACAATTCTCAATCTTGGAGCGCAACTCGTCCGTAAGCTTTCCCTGCTCGGAGATCGTGGACAGTATGCCCTCCTTCCTCTTCTCCATCTCCGTGAACACATCGTTCCAGTGCTTGATCTCGGCGACGGCTACATCGTCCAACCCTCCGGTCTTCTCCTTCCTGTAACGGCTGATGAACGGAATCGTGTTGCCCTCCTCGAAAAGATGTACGCAGTTCTCCACCTGCCAATCCTTGACTCCGATGGCACGGGCAATATAATCAATATAGATATTCTTCATATTCAGAGTGTTATCAATTAATCCTGGGAAACGACCTTCAGCTCGTCACGGTAAGCCGAGAAGATCTTGGACTTGGAGACGAACCCGACGTAGGTTCTGTCACGCCTCACCACAGGAAGATTCCACGCCGATGTGACCTCGAACTTTTTCATCACTGAATCCATCTTCTCGTCCTCATAGACATATTCCTCGGCGCTCCGCATGAAGTTGAAGACGTGCAGGGTCTCATATTCATCGGTCCGGAACATGTCCTTGCGGATGTCCTCCAAAGAGACGAACCCTTGAAAACGGTCCACCGAGTCCAGAACAGGGAATATGTTTCTGGTGGATTCGGAGACGACCTCGACAAGGCGGCCGAGGGTGTCGTCTATCTTCACCGTGGAGAAGTCTGTCTCGATCACGTCGGAGACCTTAAGCAAGGTCAGCACGGCCTGGTCGCTGTCGTGTGTCAGAAGTTCTCCTCTCTGGGCTATACGTTTGGTGTAGATGGAATATTTCTCGACAATTCTGGTCGTTCCGAAAGCGATGGTCGAGGTAAGGATCAAAGGCAGGAACAGGTCGTAACCTCCTGAGATCTCGGCGATAAGGAAGATCGCCGTCATCGGGGCCTGCATCACGCCGGCCATCAGCCCGGCCATCCCTACCAAAACGAAATTCTGTTCAGGGACAATGACAGACGTCCCGTCAAAAAGCATATTGAGTGTTCTCGCCACAACGAATCCCGCGATCGCGCCGACGAACAGGGTCGGACCGAAAGTTCCACCCACTCCTCCACCGGCATTAGTCAATGTCATGGAGAACACCTTCAACAAAAGGATCAGCATGAAAAAGATCGGCACGGACCACGGGCTGTGTGCCAGAAACGCAAGCGGAGTCTGCCCGTCAAGCGAAAGTTCCTTCCCGTTAAGCAGCACACCAAGAGACTCATAGCCTTCGCCATAGAGCGGAGGGAAAAGGAATATCAGGATTCCGAGCCCGACCGCGCACATTATCCATTTCAGATAGACATTCTCCATCTTGCCGATCCGGTCCTCCAGCTTCAAGGTCGTACGGATGAAATAGATGGAGCACGCCCCGCAGAAAAGACCAAGAATGACGTAATAAGGAATATTCTTGAGTTCGAACGGGGTAAGGGTGCATTCGAACGGGGTGGAAGATCCAAGAAGAGTATAGGAAACCACTGTGGCTGAGACGGTTGACAGCAGCAGCGGCATCATTGAGGTCATCGAAATGTTGAAAAGCAGAATCTCCAGCACGAAAAGGACTCCGGCGAGAGGAGCCTTGAATATTCCAGCCACGGCGGCCGCGGCACCACAGCCCAGCAGCACAGTCATACTCCTGTAGGACAATCCCATATAGCGGGCGAAGTTGGATCCGATGGCGGCTCCGGTATAGACGATCGGGGCCTCCGCTCCGACGGATCCGCCGAATCCGATGGTGACGGAACTCGCGGCGACGGAAGACCACATATTGTGCGGCTTTATCCTGGACTCATGCCTTGAGACCGCCTGAAGGGCCTTGGTGACACCGTGGCCGATACTGTCCTTGATCACATACTTGCAGAACAGCATCGCAAGGAGCATTCCGATTCCAGGCAGTGCAAGATAGTACAATGATCCGCCCAGGACTCCTCCGAAAGCGTCACGCAAGCCCTCCTGGAGCACCGAGATCAAGGTCTTGAGCAGCACGGCGGCAAGCCCGACCACGATTCCGACGACGAGGCTGAGCACAAGGAGCTGGTTCCTTTCGGACCAACGCGATATGGGGTTAAACTTTGGCATATTCGTACAAATTTAATTATTTTTGTGATAGTGTAAAACATTAAATATTGATGCGGTAATGAAAAAAGTGATCATTTCGGTAGTCGCGTCCTTGCTGGTCGCCCTATTGGGCATCATCGGACTGAACATATTCAAGGAATCCAGCCCTCGCGAAAGGGTGAAGGCTGAGAACGGAAGCAGGATAATCGTGGAGGAGTTGAGTTTCTACCACAACAGTGACAAGATATTCGGTAAGGTATTCAAGCCCGCTGACGAGAAAGGCTTCTTTCCGGACTCGCTGGGGCCAAGGCCGGTTGTCATATTCTTCCACGAACCGCTGAAAACCGCTTACCCTGAAGGGTTTGTGAAGGCGTTGGTTCCAGAGGGGCTGATCGGCTATGCGACCGCCTTCCACGAAAAAGGGAAGGACGTGGAGTTTATTGTGAAGAAGATCGCGAAAGAGAAGTTCACGGACAAGGACAGGATATACCTTGTCTGTGACACTTTCGCCTCCGAAGCCGTGGTCAAGGCGGCCTACAAGATGAAAAAGGCGGTCAGCGGACTGATTCTCATCGAACCTGAGCTCAGCGACAAGACCGCCGGGCTTGTACCGAGACTCGGCTACGATGTAATGACCATAGACGCGGCGGGGAAAGCTTCCGCAAAGACCGCGGCGATTGATTATCTTGAACTTAGAGGAGCGTTGAAATGAAAAAGACAAGATTCGGAATAGTAGGCACCGGTCGCATCAGTGACTGGGTTCTCAAAGGGGCCGTGATGGAGCCTCGGTTCGAGGCGGCAGCGGTGTGCTCCCGCTCGCAGGAAAGCGGGAAGAACTTTGCCGAGGCGCACGGGATCGGGAAAGTGTACACGGACATTGACGAGATGGCATCCGATCCTGAAATCGACGCGATCTATATCGGGACTCCCAACGACACGCACCACGACATCGCGATCAAGTGCCTGAGGCACCACAAGCACGTGCTGTGCGAGAAGCCGATGGCCTCCAACGCCTGCGAAGTGAGCGAGATGGTCAAAGCAGCAAGGGAGAACGGTGTGATGCTGATGGAAGCGATGATCTCCACGCTGACTCCGAATTTCAGGAACGCCAGACTAAGGCTCAACGAACTGGGGAATGTCCGTCATTTCTTCGCGTCATTCTGCCAGTATTCCTCGAAATACGACCTTGTCAAGAGGATCATCGCCGGGGAGGAGGATTCGCCGGTGCCGAGCTCGCTGAATCCGGAACGCTGCGGCGGGGCGCTGATGGACATAGGAATATACACGGTCTTCCCGATGGTGGCGCTTTTCGGGAGGCCGAGGGGCATCAAGGCGGAGGTGACAACCTGCGAGGTGCCGGTGCGCCTCGACCGGAAAGAGTGGAAACGCATTGACCTGCAAGGCAGTGTGATTTTTGAATATGACGGGATAAGCGCTTCGGTGATATATTCAAAGATAGCGGACTCCAACCTTCGCACAGAGATTTCCTGCGACAAAGGGATCATCTCGCTGGATCAGATCCACATCTGCCGTCACGCCGGGATGACAAGGCGCGGCGCTCCGACCTCGGGACGCTCCTCCGGGCCGGAGACCATCGACATTTCCGTCCCTATGGACGCGGACGAGTACCTCTGCGAGTTCAGGGAATTCATCGACGTGCTGGAATCCGGACACCTTGAATCGTCCGTCAACAGCCTTGAGACATCACTTGTCACAGCTGAGATCCTTGACGAGATCCGCCGCCAGGCCGGAGTGGTCTTCCCCACGGACTAAGGAGACGCTTCGACCGGCACTTCGACCGGTCGGCGAGTCTGCCGGGACACAACGCCGGCCCGAACGGGGCTACTGCCCGCCAAGGCGTGCGAAATAGGTCAGGACATCCTCCCAGGTCTTGAAGGCGTCGGAGCCGAAATGAATCATCGTGCCCATGAAGTCCTTGCCGCCGTTGGTCTCTGGCTCGGCGTCGATCAGATAGTCGGCCAGTAGAAGATTCTTGTGGTTCGTTATCGTGACACGGTTCCAGACAGGGACACCGAGGTTCTCCTCGCACCATCCAAAGACCTTCTGACACAATTCGGGATTGTTGTACGGCACCCCGGCGACAATGTGGATGTCATAGTCCGCGGCCAGCGTGGCCACAGCCTTGTGGAACCCGCTGGAGTGGTTGATAATCCTGTCGCTCAGCGAGATGAACAGCACCGGCCTCTGAACGCCATTCTGCCTGTCATCTATCCATTGGATCACCGGCAGCAGCGAATGGAGGATCGCCTCGTCGTTGAGATAGTGCTCGCCGTCGAACCTGAACGCCTGGGGATAATGTCCGGAGAACAGATCGAATGTGTGTACCAGGGTGTCGCGCTTCCCGTAAAGCCCGAAAACCTTGTCCTGATCCTCTGAAGCCCTTTCGAAGCAATGCGAGCTGACCTCCCGGAAATGTTCCAGAAGGGTTTTCGTGACCAGAAACGATGTCTCGCCATCCTGACGAGGGTTATGGAACTCCTGCCGTCCCAGCCCATTGTTTTTCAGCAGCGTGTCCGCCAGCTGAAACGCCGGGTTCACAAGAATCCTGTCCACGCCGTACAGCATCTCCGCATACATCGCCCCCATTGAGGAGCCGACAATCAGATCAGGCTTTTCGGACACGACCATATTCCTCAACAACTCCATCGCGTCGAACGGCTCCACCGGCAGATCCGGCGCCAGCACCTGAGCCCGCGGCATCAGCAGCCTCAGCGTCCTGACACTCCCGTTCTGCCCGCTGGACGCGAACCCGTGCACATAAAGTATCTTTTTCCCGGCCATCAGCCCCGGACGGGCATATTCATAAAGTTCCATAATGACTAATAAAAAACCTCTCACGCACGAAAGTCATTGCAAAGTCACTTTCCGCAAGCGATGAGGAGTTAAGTAATCCTTAAAAAACAACTTGGTAATCTTTGATTGTCTTTTCGGTCTATATGTCTTTTTCTCATCAGTCATGTGCCACAGGCACACTCCTTCTTCCAATAGAAATCTATCCCCGGAAATACCGTCAAATCTTTACCGACTTATTTTTAACGCTTACTAACCGCAAAAATAACAATTTTCGTAATCAAATGATTGGCCAAGACTTGAAATTCCTGATTGAAATGGTTATCTTTGAGAGATTGATATTTAAAAATGACACCAACAATGACAGATCTGAAAAAAATAGTTGAACTTTTCGCCATCGAGGGCGAGGTCAAGGAGATAAAGCCTTTAGGCAACGGGCTGATCAACGACACTTACAAGGTTGTCACGGAGGGCGGCGCGCCGGATTACGTGCTGCAGAGGATCAACAACGCGATCTTCACGGACGTGGATCTGCTCCAGGGCAACATCGAGGCCGTGACCAGACATATTCGTAAAAAATTAGAGGCCGAAGGAGCGGAGGACATCGACCGCAAGGTATTGAGGTTCATTCCGTTGAGGTCTGAAGGTGAGAAGGTTGAAGTGCTGATGAGCGAGAAGCCGAAGACATATTGCCTGGAAGACGGCAAGTTCTGGAGGGTTTCGGTGTTCATCAATGACGCCTACACCTACGAGACCGTCAATCCGGAGTATTCAGAGTACGCCGGCGAGGCTTTCGGCAACTTCGAGGCGATGCTTGCCGACATCCCGGACACGCTCGGAGAGACGATTCCGGACTTCCACAACATGGAGCTGAGACTCAGGCAGTTGGTCGAGGCTGTCAGAGAGGACAGGGTCGGACGTCTGCATGCAGATGACAAGACAGGAGATCAGGAACTTCACAGGATACTGGAAGACATCGACAAATACGGGATCCAGATGTGCAAGGCCGAGCAGCTGCACCGTGAGGGAAAGCTTCCTAAAAGAATATGCCACTGCGACACGAAGGTCAACAACATGATGTTCGACAAGGACGGCAAGATCCTCTGCGTCATCGATCTGGACACCGTGATGCCAAGCTATGTGTTCTCCGACTTCGGGGACTTCCTGCGCACCGCCGCCAACCCTGTGGCCGAGGATTCGCCGGAACTGGACAAGGTCGATTTCGACATGGAGATCTTCAAAGCCTTCACAAGAGGCTATCTGAAAGGGACAAAGCCGTTCCTCTCCCCGATCGAGAGGGAGAATCTGCCATACGCCGCCTGTCTGTTCCCATTCATGCAGGCAGTAAGGTTCTTCGCCGACTACATAGGCGGCGACACCTACTACAAGATCAAGTACCCGGAGCACAACCTCGTCCGCACCCGCAACCAGATGAAACTCTTCCACTCCGCCCTCGGCAAGGTTCCTCAGATGATGGAATTCATCACAGATTGTCATTGACTTAGTAAGCGTTAAAAAATAAGTTGAACTAAATTTTGTGTCAGATTTATGAGGATAGATTTCTTTTGGAAGAAGGAGTGTGCCGGTGGCACATGACTGATGAGAAAAGAAATATAGACCATAAAGATTTACAAATTGTTCAAGTTATTTTTTAATGATTACTTAGCTACTAAAGAGAATTCAACCCTCCGATTAATAAGATATATGCTCGAACAGGAACTGCAACAATATCTTCTTCGCGAATATCCTCAGGAGAATGCGCGGTGCGAATGGAAAGAGTTCAAGAACTTGAAGAACTCTTTTTGTGGAGATGAGAAAGACGATGTCATCTCGTATGTCTCTGCCATCGCGAATATGGAGGGTGGACATCTTGTGATAGGTGTACAAGACAACTCTTTGAGGATCATCGGAACCGACACTTATAATTATAATCGTCAGAAAGCGACACTGAGATTGACAGAACGCTGTGCCAATCTCTCGACAGAAGGACTTGACGTGGAAGAATTTGTCACCGATGACACTGGCAAGAAAGTATGGGTAATACATATTCCTAAGCACCGCCCCAAACTTCCTGTCTATGCCCACAATAAAGCATGGCAACGAATAGAGGATTCCTTGGTTGAGCTGACTCAAGAAAGGCTGAATGCCATTCTTGAAGAGAACAGTCCGGTTTATGACTGGTCAGCGGAGATTGTGCCAAACGCCACGTTGAACGACCTTGACACCAAAGCATTGGAAAAGGCACGTAATGAATATAAGTCTGTTCAGCCTCGTTTGGCCAAAGAAGTTGAGACTTGGGATGATATGGAATTGCTATGCCACGCTGGTGTGGCCATAAAAAGGAAACTGACACGGGCGGCAATCTTACTCTTAGGCAAAGAGACATCCACCCACTTGATCAGCCCTGCCGTGGCTACCATCACCTGGGTGCTTGTTGATGAGCAAAAAAGCCGTAAAATCGGCAACTTACTATCAACCCTAAAGAAAAATGGAGTCATCAGACTAACAGAAGGCAAGAGGTGGATTTTAGTCGAACTTTAGTCGAACTTTAGTCGAAATACAATTAGCACATTCATCAAAACGGCAGGGCAAATCTTTGATTATAAAGCGTTAGCACATAAACCATAATTTAGTCAAACTTAACAATGTTAAGTCGAACTTTCTCTTGTAAAGGAGAATATGGAGGAACAATTTAAAATCATGATAAATATTATACACATATAAAATTCACGCACAATGAAACGCAGGGATTTTCTTAGGACGGCGGGGATGGTGACCGCCGGGAGCGGACTGCTCATCGGGACGGGGGGACTCGTCACAGGATGCGCCGGCAAGGAGAGCGGCGGTAATATTCCTAAACCATACAAAGTTGGCGGCTCGGCAAGGATGAGGCTGAGTTTCGAGCCGTATGAGCTCAAGCTGAGGCACACGTTCACCGTGGCGACATATTCAAGGACCACCACGCCGGACGTGCAGGTGAAGATTGAATATGACGGATTCACCGGCTACGGCGAGGCCTCCATGCCGCCGTACCTCGGGCAGACCGTGGAGAGCGTCTGCAACTTCCTGAAAAAGGTTGACTTGGGGCAGTTCAGCGACCCGTTCCAGATTGATGACATCCTGACTTATGTGGATGGGATCAACGAAGGGGACACCGCCGCGAAGGCCGCCGTGGACATCGCCCTGCACGACCTTGTGGGTCAGCTGATGGGGCAGCCGTGGTACAGGATCTGGGGCTTGAACGCCGCCAAGGCTCCCGACACCACCTTCACGATCGGGATCGACACTCCGGACGTGGTGCGCGAGAAGACAAAGGAGTGCGCCGGACAGTTTAACATTCTTAAGGTCAAGGTCGGACTGGACAACGACAAGGAGATGATCGAGACCATCCGGGAGATCACCGACCTGCCTCTCGCCGTGGACGCCAATCAAGGCTGGAAGGACAAGGAGAAGGCGCTTGAGATGATCCATTGGCTTAAGGATCACGGCGTTGTGATGGTCGAGCAGCCGATGCCGAAGGAAATGCTGGACGACAACGCCTGGCTGACAGAAAGGAGTCCGCTGCCGACATTCGCCGACGAGGCCATCCAGCGTCTGACGGACGTGCAGAGGGTCAAGGGAGCATATTCAGGAATCAACATCAAGCTGATGAAGTGCACCGGAATGCGGGAGGCCTGGAAGATGCTGAACTACGCCCGCGCCGAGGGGATGAAGGTGATGGTCGGCTGCATGACCGAGACGTCCTGCGCCGTGACCGCCGCCGCCCAGATTTCCCCTGCCGTGGATTTCGCCGACCTCGACGGCAACATCCTGATTGCCAACGACCGCTTCGAGGGAATGACCGTAGTAAACGGCAAGATCACCCTTCCCGACCGCCCTGGACTCGGGCTTAAACTGTTGTAAGTTATGGCGATGAAAAGAAAAGAGATAGTTCTGTGGGCGCTGGTGGCGGTCGCGCTGGCCGCGAACATCTGGCTGCCGAGGCAGATGAGGTACAAATATTCGTGGGATAAGGACTTGGCGCAAAGGCTTGCGACGGAGTTCTGCGCCACGCGGGAGGATGTCAAGGAATATATTCAGAAATATGTTCCTGATGTCACTGACGAGCAGATCGACAAGTGGACAGCTTCCGGAGAGCTGGAGGCGATGCAGATCGGGAAGCGCACGATGTACTTCACGGCGGCCGCACGCAACCTGTTCAGGATCAATCCTGAATTAGCCGCGATAAAGGCTGCGGCAGATTCAAAGGACGAGGACTTGTCCAAGAGCGGGACCTCGCTGAGCGGCCACGAAGCCACTGACGCGGTGACGATTCCTGAGATCAAGAGGCAGGTTCTGGAGAACCTCGCCGATGGCAAGGAAAATCCTTACTTCGCCCTGCCGAAGAGAATGAAAGTGACGTTCACCCTGACCGTCCACGCCAACACCTTGCGCCCAGGCCAGACACTCCGCTGCTGGCTGCCGCTTCCTCGCCAGGATGTGGCCCGCCAGACCGACTTCAAATTCATAGAGGCCGGAGCCAACGGCGCGGCGTACCCTGTGGAGCAGCTCACATTCTCGGAACCTTCGCACCCGCACAGCAGCGTCTATATGGAGGCCAAGACCGTAAAGAACAAACCGACCGTCTTCCACGAGATCTTTGAATATACCTCCAGCGGCGAATGGCACCCTATCGATCCGTCCAAAGTCCTGGCCTACAATGTCAATGATCCTGAATATAAGGAATATACCGCAGAACGTGAGCAGCACGTGATCTTCACGGACAGGCTCAAGGCCGCCGCAGATTCAGTCACCGCCGGCATCGAGAACCCTTACCTTCAGGCCAAGGCGATCTACACCTGGATCGACAAGACATTCCCGTGGGCATCGGCCAGAGACTATTCCACAATTGAGAATATTCCCGAATATGTCCTGACGAACCACCACGGCGACTGCGGCCAGGTGACACTGCTGTTCATCACGATGTGCCGCTACAAAGGGATTCCAGCCAGATGGCAGAGCGGTCTGATGATGCACCCGGGCGCCGGCAACCTCCACGACTGGGGTGAGGTCTATTTCGAAGGCTATGGCTGGGTTCCGGTTGACCAGAGTTTCGGAATAACCTCCTACGGCGGCGATTTCTTCCTCGGCGGCATCGAGCCATACAGAATGGTGATCAACTCCGATTTCGGCGGCAATCTCGATCCCGAGAAGAAATATCCTCGCAGCGATACCGTTGATTTCCAGCGCGGCGAGGTCGAATGGGACAAAGGCAACCTCTACTTCACGCAGTGGGACTACGATTTCAAGATTGAGTATCTGGACTAAGGAACAGTTTTCCTGTATTACATAAGAGAGTGACCCCGAAAGAGGTTTTCCGGGTCACTCTTTTCTCATATTCATATCTGTCGAACCTTAGTGAATTTTCACTTTACATTCCGGCCACAATTCTATCCAATCTCTCTGTGACCTTTTTCTTAAGTTCTTGAGACGAGCTGATGTCCATCTCATCCGAAACGCCCAGATAGAAACTGCAGGCGGCATCCAAAGAAAGGGAATTGAACAGAACAGTCTTGACCCTCCAGCCACCGCTTTCCATTTTCTGAATATATCCCACAGCCGACGGATTTTGATCAAGGAACTGGTTCTTCCCCCTGGTCGTCTTCAGCACGATGTCAAACGGGATGTTCTCGTTTCCGGAAAAACCGAAAATGTCAAGCTCGTATGTCTTGTGAAGTTTGGCATATTTCCATCTCTCATCCAAGACCTTGACCACATCCGCACGCCGAAGATGGAACACCTTGTTTTTCCGGTCCTTAGGATCAAACGCCCAAAGAGAGTCACAACGCTTGTTGTCTGTGAAAGCGAACGCCTCCACCTTTCTGTCCTTGTCTGATGTGTTGCTGTTCGAAGAATCATAGCCGACCAGACATATCGTATGTCCCGAGTTTATGGCACGTCTCGCGGCATCGATCTTGTCAGCCATTCCGCTTCGGAGAAGATACTTTCTGTTCCGCAGTTCCTCCTCGATGGTAGCGCTCATGACCTTGCTCTCGGAACCAGACCTATAGTATGCGACACCATTGAGGTACACCACTCCCTCCTTCGCCGGCTGGACGCACAGATCCAGCACTTTGCCGTCATAACAGATTCTCGGAGTGACGTTCTGATATGTGTCAGGGAAACGGTCCCGGATCTTTCCCATCACGATCACCCTCATGTATTCATCCTCGACATCCCCTGCCGCTTTTATCTCCCCTTTTTTAATGAGTTCGTCAATGTCCGCCTGAAAGCCGGAAACGAAACGCCTTTTCTCATCGGTTCCGATATACAAATGGCTCTCGCCTTGCTCCGCGTACCTGTTCATAAAAGCGCAGATTGTCTTCATGCATTTGAAGCTCTGCGACGTCTCGTTGAACAGTCCGGTCTCATTGTCGAAGACCCATGACATCTTATGCTCGATGTTCTCTCCTTCCGGCATAAACGGGAATCTGCCATCATCCTCAACCTTCGCCACAATTGAGTCCGACACACCGAGAATCGTGCAGATTTCCCTATGAAGGTCTATGCGGAGACGTTCCAGAGACGGGGTGCCCATAAACCGGTTGGCGGCCTGGATCAACTTGGCGACAGCTGACATGGATGTACCCGGCAGCTGCCTGATGGTGCGGTCAAACACCTCCGACTCTTCCGGCTTTCCGTATAAGGCAAGGATGTTGGTGATCACTCCCATAGTCAAAATCCTTTCTCCGGAAAGATTCCTCTTGTCAAATGGTTTGATCGAGTCGAACTCCATCCTGGCGAAGGAAACAAGGGTGTCAAGATAGTCAAAGCTTGTCCCATAGTATCCGAAATCAGAATCATCACCCAATATGAAAGCCAGTGAGGTGCATATTCTCATGACATCACGGCGGTTTTCGGTGCCGATGACCACACTTTCCGACCTCAGTTCCTCAATCCGGTGGAATTCAGTCAGGAACTCTGAGGATATTCTCTTAATCTCAGGCTTTTTAGGTGCCGGAGACAGGATCTTCTTGTTCAGATAAAGAAGGGAATGTATGAAGTTGTCTCTCGCCTCGCTCTCATCAAACGGTTTGTCGTCAATTTCATCATCAGACACTTCCGCGATGATGAAGTCGTACTTCTTGTCATATTCCACGATGTCCAGACATTTCTGCGTGAAGCGCGGATACGATTCGTCTCCCTTTGTACGCACAAGAAAGCCTTCCCTTGTCAGCCAAGTGTTTGGAACCTCGCCACATCGTTGGAACAAAAGGGTTCCCACTGTGCTCTCGAATGTCGAGCCGTCATCCTGTGTGGCCCAATAACGATCGTAGATAAAATCAATTACCGTGTCATCAATACTGAAACACTCCTGCTCTTTGAGGTACTCCACATTGATGACATCTCCCACCCTCATGTTCCTTGCGAAGTCCGTCATGTACAAACCTCGGACATTCGACGCTCCGATTATACGGATAGGCCCCGTGACCACCGTGTATGCCGGATCGATACTCTCCGCGAATATGGTGTCATACGTCACGCTCTTCACCTTGACGGTAATCATCTCCCCATCCTCATAAGTCTTCAGGGTAGCCTTATCTTCGTCATCCTCGACTTCGGCACACTCGGCCAGAAACCTATCCATGTCAAAGTCCCCGGACTTTCCCTGCTTCTTAGCCTGCATGACACGCACCTGACCATCCTCTATGACCACGGCAGGGCGAAGAGCTGGCGCTTTCATATTCACAAAAAGACGGCTCATCGAATATATTGAAACACCTTCAGGGTCGATTCTGACCGCGCCATGATTCTGGAACCACCGAATATCCTCGGCCTCATCCATCGAGGCGTTCTCCATCCTCTTCACCAGATCCGGGACATTGAACTCTATGACATCGTCCATGCAATATCCGGCGTCAGTTATCTTTGAAGCCTTGACACACCTCAACACAATCGAGGAGAGTGACCCGGACAATTCCGGCAAGACAAGCGAGAGGAGGTAGCAAAGCATCGACATATAACGGACCGCCTCTTCCTTCTTATCGAACATGCTAAGGTACAGCGTCGTGGCCGCGATGATCTTCGCGTCCCTTTCAAGATCTTTTTTAGCAGAGGACAGGGTGTCAAGCAGTGGACGCGAAACATACATGGCACGTATTTCCTCGCCCCTCTGCACCAACAAAGACGATGTGGTACAGAATGATTTATCTTCATCAAGTTCGGTCTTGTCCTTGAGGAAAGAGTCCCGAAGGTACTTCAAGACATCATTGTAATATTTGTCAATATAGTCCGGCGTCAGCGGAAACCAAGGCAAAGCGTTGTCGATAGCCATAGTCAAAGTGTATTTTCATAAAGGCATGAACCTGATCCATACCTTTACAAAAATACATTATTTCGCGCCATACACCAAATGTTTAGCCAAGAGAAAATCAACAATCATGCCTTTGCACCTGTGTAGTACAGAGCTGTATGCCATTATGTTTTTTTGAGCCACAAGTGACATCTAGTATATTGTAACATCTAAATATTGCATAAAACTAAAAATAATTGTATCTTTGTTGTATCACATA
>UMHM01022968.1_pt1 | contig 16693 bp, 16 predicted proteins | sample 1965501 | NCBI WGS metagenome assembly UMHM01 (sample SAMEA4836095, study PRJEB28245) | human gut metagenome | biome: gut microbiome; material: fecal sample | place: Denmark | collected 2008
GAGGAACTTGTATGAGTTGCAATTGTACTTGTGGAACAGACCACAAAGATGAAAAAATGGAAAAAATTTTATCTAAATATCAAAAAGATAAAAGCAATTTAATTCAAATATTGAACGAAGTTCAAGAAAGCTATGGATATATTCCTAAAAATGCTCAGTTTGCTATTTCGGAACATTTAGGGTTAACTATGGCGGAAGTATATAGTGTTATAACTTTTTATTCAAGATTTAGTCTAAAACCAAAGGGAAAATACAATGTATCAGTATGTTTAGGAACAGCTTGTTTTGTAAAAGGCTCAGAAAAAATATTAGATAGATTAAAAGAAAAATTAAAAATTGACGTTGGACAAACAACTCCTGATGGTAAATTTTCAATAGAAGCCACAAGATGCATTGGAGCATGTGGTTTAGCTCCAGTATTTACCGTAAATGATGAAGTTTATGGAAAAGCAACTCCAGAGTTATTAGACAAAGTAATAGATGAATATATGGCGAAGGAGGAATAAAAAATGAAATCATTAGAAGAAATACATAAAATTAGAGAATCAAAAAGAAAAGAATTAGATTTAAGAGTAAATTTAAAAGCAAATACTAGAGAAAAACACATATTGGTATGCCATGGAACAGGGTGTACTTCTTCAAAATCCCCAAAAATCATAGAAAATTTTAGAAAAATATTAACTGAAAAGAATATAGAAAATGTTAAAGTAGTACAAACAGGATGTTTTGGATTATGTGCAAAAGGACCAATAGTAATAATAAGACCAGAGGATGTTTTTTATGCACACGTTACACCAGACGATTGTGAAGAGATTATAAATACACATGTCATAGATGGGAAAATTGTTGAAAGACTGTTATGCCAAGACATTGATGAAAAAACAGTAAAACAATTAGATGAATTAAACTTCTATAAAAAGCAAAAAAGAATTGCGCTTAAAAACTGTGGAATAATAGATCCAGAAAATATAGATGAATATATAGCATTTGATGGCTATAAAGCTCTAGAAAAGGTACTATTTGAAATGACCCCAGAGGAAGTAATAAAAGAGGTATCAGATTCAGGGCTTCGTGGTAGAGGAGGAGCAGGTTTCCCAACAGGTCAAAAGTGGGAATTTACAAGAATAGCAAAAGGAGACCAAAAATATGTTGTATGCAATGCAGATGAAGGAGATCCAGGTGCATTTATGGATAGAAGTATATTAGAAGGTGATCCACACAGTGTACTAGAAGCAATGATGATAGCAGGATATAGTGTAGGTGCAAATAAAGGATACATTTATGTAAGAGCAGAATATCCAATAGCAGTACATAGATTTCAAACAGCAATAAACCAAGCAAAGGAATATGGAATACTACGGTAAAAACATATTTGGAACAGATTTTGAGTTTGACCTAGAAGTAAGACTTCGGAGCAGGAGCCTTTGTATGTGGGGAAGAAACCGCATTACTAGAATCGATTGAAGGTAGAAGCGGTAGACCACGTTTAAAACCACCATTTCCAGCAAATGCAGGATTATTTATGAAGCCAACTCTTATAAACAATGTTGAAACTTATGCAAACATAACAAAAATAATTCTAAACGGAGCAAAATGGTATTCAAGTATTGGAACAGAAAAATCAAAAGGAACAAAAGTATTTGCACTAGGTGGAAATGTTGTAAATGTAGGCTTAGTAGAAGTTCCAATGGGAACAACTTTAAGAGAAATAGTATTTGATATAGGTGGAGGAATTCCAAATGGCAGAAAGTTTAAAGCAGCACAAACAGGAGGACCTTCAGGAGGATGTATACCAGAAAAAAATTTAGATACACCAATAGACTATGAATCTTTAGCACAAATAGGCTCAATGATGGGCTCTGGTGGACTTATAGTAATGGATGATTCAAAATGTATGGTAAACCTAGCAAAATTCTACTTAGGCTTTACAGTAGATGAAAGTTGCGGACAATGTACACCTTGTAGAGTAGGAACAAAAAGAATGCTTGAAATGTTAGAGAGAATAACAGAAGGAAAAGGCGAGGATGGAGATATAGAAAAGCTTGAAAAACTTGCAGAAACAATAAAGAAAACCTCAATATGTGGACTTGGCCAAACAGCACCAAACCCAGTATTAAGTACAATTCATTATTTTAGAGATGAATATGAAGCACATATAAATAAAAAAGACTGTTCGGCTTCAGAGTGTAAGGCACTAAAGAAAATGCAAATAAACCCAGAAAAGTGCAAAAGATGTGGATTATGTGCTAGAAATTGCCCAGTAGGAGCAATTACAGGAAACAGAGAAGAAGGCTATAAGATAGATCCAAATAAATGTATAAAGTGTGGACTATGTGCATCAAAGTGTAATTTTAAGGCTATATAGGAAAGGAGAAAACGAAAATGTCTGAAAAAGTTAAACTAACTATAAACGGCAAAGAACTTGAAACAGAAAAAGGAACAACAGTGCTTCAAGCAGCAAAACAAATAGGTATTGACATACCAACACTTTGCTTCCTTAAAGATATAAATCAAGCAGGAGAATGTAGGATTTGTATTGTAGAAATAGAAGGAAGAAGAGGATTTGTTCCATCTTGTAGAACAATAGTAGAAGAAGGAATGAAAGTAACTACAGATACTACAGAATTGCATGAAGCAAGAAAAACAATACTAGATTTAATCTTATCTGCACATAATAGAGATTGCTTAACATGTGTAAGAAATGGTAACTGCGAATTACAAACACTAGCAGACCAATTTGGAGTAACAGAAATTCAATATGAAGGACAAAAAGAAAAAGCTTTTATAGATGAATTTTCTCCATCAATTGTTAGAGATAATAGTAAATGTATAATGTGTAAAAGATGTGTTGCAACATGTAAGAATGTTCAAAAAGTTGGAGCAATAGATGTTGCAGGTCGTGGATTTCACGCAAGAATAGCAGCAGAAAATGATGAAAGCTTAAACAATGTAAACTGTACTTTCTGCGGGCAATGTATTGAGGCTTGCCCAGTAGGAGCTTTAAAAGAAAAAGATGAAACTAAAACAGTTTGGAGAAAAATCAGAGACAAAGAAACATTTACAGTTGTTCAAACAGCACCAGCAGTAAGAGCAGCACTTGGCGAAGAATTTGGTATGCCAATAGGAACCAACGTAACAGGCAAAATGGTAACAGCTTTAAAAAGATTAGGTTTTGATAAAGTATTTGATACGAACACCGGAGCAGATTTAACAATAGTTGAAGAAGCAAATGAGCTAATAGAAAGATTAAATGATAAAGAAGCTGTATTACCTATGATAACTTCATGTAGTCCAGGTTGGATAAGATATATAGAAATGAACCATCCAGAATTATTGGCTCACTTATCAAGTTGTAAATCACCACATGAAATGTTTGGAGCTATATTAAAAACATATTATGCACAAAAGCTAGGCGTAGAGCCAAATAAAATGCATGTAGTATCAGTAATGCCATGTATTGCAAAAAAATTTGAGAAGACTCGTGAAGAAATGAAAAATGATGGATTATATAACGTAGATAGTGTTATAACAACCCGCGAACTTGCAAGAATGATAAAGCAAGCACACATAGACCTAAAACTACTTGAAGATTCTGAATTTGATAGCCCAATAGGAGAAGCCACAGGAGCAGGGGCAATATTTGGTACAACAGGTGGAGTAATGGAAGCGGCATTAAGAACAGCTTATGAAACAGTTACAGGTCAAGACTTGAAAAAATTAGAATTTGAAGATGTAAGAGGTAAAGAGGGAATAAAAAAAGCAACAGTAAAAATGGGAGATAAAGATATTAAAGTTGCAGTAGCCTCAGGTTTAGCAAATGCAGAAAAAATCTTGCAGGAAATAAAATCAGGGGAAGCGGATTATCAATTTGTAGAAATAATGGCATGCCCAGGAGGATGCGTAATGGGTGGTGGTCAACCAATAGTTAGCTCAAAAAAGAGAAACGACGTAGATGTTAGAAAAGCTAGGGCAGAATGTTTGTATACTATTGATGAAAAAAGTACAATTAGAAAATCACACGAAAACCCTGTAATTAAAAAAATATATGCAGAATTCTTAGAAAAACCAGGAAGCCATAAATCACACGAATTATTACACACTACTTATCAGCCAAGAGAAAGATATAAAAATTAGTAACTAAAAAGGAACAAAACTGTTCCTTTTTTAGTTATTAAAGTCCTAATGCTCACATAAAATTAGTATTATGATAATATTCAATAGAAAGAAAATAGTAATAACACTAATAATTTTATTATTAATACTAGCCAGCATATATATGTTAAATTTAAGAAAAGAAACTATGTCTATACAAACTAGTGCAAAATCTTCAAAATATGAAATTTTAGTAGATGTAGAAGAATCAAAACTATATTTATTTGAAGAAGGCAATTTAACTGAAACATATAAATGTTCAGGACGGAAAATGGTCAACACCATCTCCAATAGGTACTTGGAAAATTATATCAAAAGATACCTGGGGAGAAGGTTTTGGAGGAAGATGGATGGGGCTAAATGTTCCATGGGGGCAGTTTGGAATACATGGCACAGTTTACCAAAGCTCATTAGGATGGGCAAGCTCACATGGCTGTATAAGAATGAACAATGACGAAGTAGCAGAGTTATTTAAGATTATACCAATAGGTACTAAAGTAACAATAATAGATGGACCTTATGGCCCTTTTGGTAAAGGATTTAGATACTTAGAATCTGGCATGTATGGTTCAGATGTGTTTGAGATACAAAAAAAATTAAAAGAATTAGGATTCTTTAATGAAAATCCAAATGGAAAGTTTGGGCTTGCAACCGAGCAAGCAATAAAAAAATACTGCAAAGCCAACAATTTGTATACAAGGAAAACAATAGACCCTGAGCTTCAAAAAAAAATGGGATTTGAACTTTTTGAGTAAAAATTTGCAAAAAAATAAAAAATATGGTAAAATAATAAATAGAGATTTTATGTATTATTTATTGAAAAAATAAAGGGGGATTTTATATGGCAAATAAACCAAGATGGGAAGCTAAATATGAGAAAATGCTAAACCAAGAGCCAGTTTCAGAAAAAATCGCAAAATTAAAAGAAGAGATAGAGAACACAAAAAGAAATGAAGTAGGTACTTTTAAAACAAAGGAAGAGTACCAAGATGCTTTAAGAGAAGCAAAATTTAAACTTCCAGAGCAAGAAGCACAATTACAAGATTACGAAAATTATGAAAAAATAAGACAAAAATAGCAAATATATTAGCATATAGAAAAGACTTAGAAAAACAATTAGAAAATAATCCTGCTGCAATAGAAATGAAAAAAAATAGTAAAATTCTTGAGGAACAAAAAAAACGTGCAAATGAATTAATGACAAAAATGCAGAAATCAGGAATTGATAAAAGTGAGTACAATGACTTACAAGAAGATTTAGAAATTACACAAGCTGTAATAAGAAACCTTGATGAAAGAAATGAAAGTTTGAAAACAAGTTCAGATAATAAAGAAAAAGAAATATGTGAAAGAAAAATTGCAAAATGTAATTTAATTGCAGCAAACTTACTTAAAGGTAAAAATTTAGAAGATATTCAAATTAAAATAGAACCATCTAATAAGGTGTTTAAACAACAAAAAAACACAAAAGAACAAGCACAAGAACCTGAAAAGCAAGAAAATGCTACAGAGAAGCAAGAAAAGGCTCCAAAAGAAGGAGAATTAAGCGATCCAGAAATAATAGATGATGAGCAAGAAAATGCAAAAACAAATTATCCTGCAAAACTTGAAGATTTTGCAACAAGACATCCAAGACTTGCAAGAATTGCAGGCTTCTTTAAGAATGGATTTAGTTCTATTAAAAATAGAATAGCAAGATTATTTGCAAGAAAAGGTGAAGCACAAGCTGAAACAGAAAATGCTACTCCAGAAAACACTTCAAATGTAGAACCAGAAGTTGAAAATAAAACAGAACAAAAAGTTGAGGAAAAAGTTGAAGAAAAAACAGAGCAAGAACCAAAACTTTCTGATCAAGAGATGGAAGATGTAAGGGAAATAATTAAATCTTCAAGAGAAGCAAAAAAGGCAGAAACTAAAGAATTAAGAGAAAATAGATTATTATCATATATTACAGAATATGGTAAAGAAGATGGTGAAAAAGCATTTAGAGATAGTTTAAAAGTAGAACTTACAGAAAAGCAAAAAGAAATAAAAGAACAAGAACTTAAAGCTAAGCAAAAAGCAATGGAAGCAAGGCAAGATGGAGCAACACATAAAAAAGATGATGAAAAAGGACGCTAAGATTTATACATAAAAAGAATAAATAGAGCCGTTTTTTAAATAGCTCTATTTATTTTGTTTTTAAGTTGACAAAACAATGGATTCATTATATAATTATAATGGTTTATTAAACGAGAAAGGAGTTAGTGAAACTTTAGAATGATTTCACTGTTAGTTTTAGTAATTTTAATTTTTGTAAATGCCTTTTTTGCATCGGCAGAAATAGCATTTATATCGTTAAATGATGCAAAAATTGAAAAACAAGCAAAAGAAGGAAATAAAAAAGCAAAGAAAATAAAAAAAATGCTTAAGGAGCCAAGTAAATTTTTGGCTACAATACAAATAGGAATAACATTAGCAGGATTTTTATCAAGTGCATTTGCAGCAGATGCTTTTGCAAGTGAGTTAGCACCTAAACTAAATGAATTAATAGATTTAGGAATATCAACATGGAATACAATTTCAATAATAATAATAACAATAATACTTTCATATTTCTCATTAGTATTTGGAGAATTAGTACCAAAAAGAATTGCAATGAGAAATCCAGAAAAAATTGCATTTGGAACAATAGGAGTAATTAGATTTATACATTTTATAACATCTCCAGTTGTAAATTTCTTGAATTTTTCAACAAACTTAATTTGTAAATTATTTGGAATAGGACCACAAGACGAAAGCACAGTTACTGAAGAAGAAATTAGAATGATGGTAGATGTTGGTGAAGAAAAAGGTTCAATTGAAGAAGAAGAAAAAGAACTTATAAACAATGTATTTGAATTCAACGACAAAACCGTATCAGAAGTTATGATACACAGAACTGAAGTTTATGCAATAGAAATTGGTTCAAACATTGAAGATATTTTAAGTGAACTTAAAGAATACAAATATAGTAGAATTCCAGTATATGATGAAAATATAGATAATATAGTTGGAGTGCTATTTATAAAAGACTTATTAGCTTATGTATATACGAAAAAGGAAGCAAAAATTAAGAAATTGATGAGACCAGCATACTTTGTATCAGAAAGTAAGCCTATAAATGAGTTTTTCAAGGAAATGCAAAGAGATAAGCAACAGTTAGCAATAGTTTTAGATGAATATGGAGGAACAGCAGGTATTATAACAATGGAAGACATTATTGAAGAGCTAGTTGGTAACATTTTTGATGAATATGATGACGTTGAAAAAGATTATGAAAAAATTGATGAAAATACCTTTATGATAGATGGTAGTGTAAGTATATATGAATTAAGAAAAATCCTTAATGTAGACATACCAGAAGGCGATTATGATACATTATCAGGTTATTTAATTGAACTACTTGGAAGAATTCCTAAAGATGATGAAAAGCCAGTAATTGAGACAGAAAAGGTAACATACAAGATAGAAGAATATGAAGAAAAAAGAATAATATGGGTAAAAGCGTGTAAAAATCAGACAGTAAAAGAAAAAGAACAAGATAACAAAGAAGATGAAGATTAGAAAATTAAGCAGGTTGGATACCTGCTTAAAAAATGTAAATAAAAGGGGAAATTAAAATGTATGAGAAATTTGGAATATCAAAAGATTTAGAAGATTTAGCAAATGCCGTAGAAGAAGAAATTAAACCAATATTTAATAAAATAGATAAAATTAAAGAAGAAAATAGCTTAAAGGTACTAATGGCATTTCAAAAAAACAACTTGTCAGATATGCACTTTGGAGGAACAACAGGTTATGGATATGGAGACATTGGAAGAGATACTATTGAAAAAATATTTGCAGAAGTATTAGGTGCAGAAGATAGTTTGGTTAGAAATCAATTCATCTCAGGAACACATGCACTTACTGTAGCACTATTTTCAATGCTAAGACCAGGAGATACAATGCTTAGTATAAATGGCAAGCCTTATGATACCTTAGATGAAGTAATAGGAATAGTAGAAAATAAAAGCTCACTTAAAAGCTATGGCGTAAAATACGAGCAAATAGACCTAATTGGAGACGATTTTGATACAGAAAAGATTATAGAAAGAGTAAAACAAGGAAATGTTAAACTAATATGTATGCAACGTTCAAGAGGATATGCATTGAGAAAAAGTTTATCTCTTGAAAGCATAAAAAATATAATCCAGGAAATTAGAAAAGTAAATAAAGAAGCAATAATAATGGTAGATAACTGTTATGGAGAATTTGTAGATACACAAGAACCAACAAGCTTAGGAGCTGACTTAATGGTAGGTTCTTTAATCAAAAATTTAGGCGGTGGGATAGCTCCAAATGGTGCTTATATTGCAGGCAAAAAGGAATTAGTTGAACTTGCAGCAGAAAGATTAACAGTTCCAGGTCAAGGAAAAGAAGTTGGACCATCACTAGGAGTAAATAGGCAATTAATACAAGGTTTGTTCTTTGCACCACAAACAGTTTCAAATGCAGTAAAAACAGCAGTTTTTGCAAGTAAAATGTTAGAAAAACTAGGCTTCGAAGTTTCACCAAAGTATGATGAAAAAAGAACAGACATAGTTCAGTTAATCAATTTTAAAGATGAGAAGAAATTAATAAAATTTTGCCAAGGTATTCAAATGGGCTCACCAGTAGATTCAAATTCAGTACCAGAACCATGGGACATGCCAGGATACACAGATAAGGTAATAATGGCAGCAGGAACATTTATTCAAGGCTCATCAATAGAGTTATCTTGTGATGCTCCGATAAGACCACCATATACAGCCTTTTTACAAGGAGGATTAACTTATGAATATGGAAAAATTGGAGTATTAAAAGCAATTTCTGAAATTGAAAATTAAAAGAAATAAATAAAAAAATTAAAAGGAAGATATTATGAAAATTATAGTAATTGGTCGGTGGACCAGCCGGAATGATAGCGGCAGTAACGGCTTCAGAAAATGGAAACGAAGTAACTATATTAGAGAAGATGGAAAATATTGGGAAAAAATTACTGATTACAGGAAAAGGAAGATGTAATATAACCAACTCAGCTGATATGGAAGAATTCATGAAAAATATTCCAGAAAATTCTAAGTTTCTATATAGTAGCTTTAACAAATACACAAATCAAGATATAGTAAGCTTTTTGAAAAAACAGGGAGTAGAAACAAAAGTTGAAAGAGGTGGGCGTATTTTCCCTGTATCAGATAAAGCACAAGATGTATTAGAAGCTTTTAAACGTAGACTAAAGGAATTAAAAGTTCAAATTAGAACAAACTTTGAAGTCGCAAAAATCCTTACGGAAGATGGGAATGTAACAGGAATAGAGGGAAAAAATGGAGAGAAAATTTTAGCTGATAAAGTAATATTGGCAACTGGTGGAAAGAGTTATCCAGTTACAGGCTCAACAGGAGATGGATATAGAATGGCTAAAATGTTAGGACATACAGTAACTGAATTAAAACCATCACTTGTACCATTAACAACAAGTGGAAATTCAAGAATATTGTGCCAACAAATGCAAGGTTTATCCCTAAAAAATGTTGCAATTAAAATAAAAAATGAAAACAAAATAATATATGAAGACTTTGGAGAAATGTTATTTACTCATTATGGAGTATCAGGTCCAGTAATATTAAGTGCTTCAGCAATACTAATTAGATACAAAAACATAGATGAATTACTAAAAGAAAATAAAATAAAACTTTATATAGACTTAAAACCAGCACTAGATGAAGAAAAGCTAGATAATAGAATTTTAAGAGACTTTGAAGAATTAAAAAATAAACAATTCAAAAATAGCTTAGATAAACTATTACCACGAAAAATGATTGAACCAATAATAACATTAATAGGAATTAGTCCAGAAAAAAGAATAAACGAAATAACAAAAGAAGAAAGAAGAAAAATAGTAAAAGTTCTTAAAAACTTTGAGCTTACAATAAGTGGCTTTAGAAGTATAGAAGAGGCAATAGTAACAAAAGGTGGAATTAGTATAAAGGAAATAAATCCAAAAACAATGGAATCTAAAATAGTAAATGGATTATATTTTGCAGGAGAAATAATAGATTTAGATGCATTTACGGGCGGATTTAATCTTCAAATTGCATGGTCAACAGGATATAGTGCAGGAACCAATTAACACCTAAATATAAGGAGAAGAACAAGTATGCTATCATTTAAAACAATAAAAGAAAATGTATCAGCAGAAATAGTAGAAAAAAAATCAAAATTTATTGCAAACATTTTTTATGTTGAAAACACAGATGAAGCAGAGAAATATATTAAACAAATAAAAAAGAAATATAATGATGCAAGACATAATTGCTTTGCTTATGCAATAGAAACTGGAGAACGGTGGAATTATTGTAAAATACAACGATGATGGAGAACCACAACGGTACAGCAGGAGCTCCAATTTTAAAGCTAATCCTGGAAAAAGGCCTATCAAATATTTTAGTAGTTGTTACTAGGTATTTTGGAGGCGTACTTTTAGGAACTGGAGGGCTAGTTCGAGCATATTCAGGTGCAACAGAAAAAGCTTTAGAAAAAGCTACAATAGTAGAGAAGTCAAAAGGGTATGAAGCAAAAATAGTAATCGATTATAATTATTTAGAACCATTAAAATATTACTTAAAAAAAATGGAAATAAACATAATAAAAATAGATTATTTAGAACAGATAGAGATAATTATTGAAGTATTAGAGGAAAAATCTAATCTATTGACAAATAATTATAATAATTGCAATTTTAATATTTCAAAATACGATTTAATAAAAGAAAAATACGTTGAAATATAAAGCAAAACCAAGATAATTGGAAAAAATTTCTAAAAAAGGGTTGCATTATTGATAAAAACGTATTATAATGCAAATTGTAAATATTTTACAATTATTTTTTAGGAGGTATCAAATTGAACGAGAAGATTACTATTTTAATTGCAGATGATAATGCTGATTTTGCAACAACACTAGTTGAACATTTAAGTAAAGAAACTGATATGGAGGTTTTAGGAGTAGCTAGAGATGGAAAGGAAGCTTGCGAAAAAGTAATAAATATGCAACCAGACGTGCTACTATTAGATGTTATAATGCCATATCTAGATGGACTAGGAGTTTTGGAAAAATTAAATGCAACAAAAATAGAAAAAATGCCTACCTGCATAATGCTATCAGCAGTTGGTCAGACAAAAATTACTCAAAAAGCAATAAGCTTAGGAGCAGAATATTATGTAGTAAAGCCATTCGATATTGATGTACTAATAAATAGAATAAGAGATATTAAAAATTACAAACCAACACCAACATCAACAGCAGATAATTGTTATGCTGTAAAGGAAACAAAAACAAAATACATAGAAATAAATGAAATAGATAAGAAAAATCAAGAAAATTTAGAAGCATTAGTTACAAACCTAATTCACGAAATAGGTGTACCAGCCCACATAAAAGGTTATCAGTACTTAAGGGAAGCTATCATGATGGTTGTTCAAGACATAGATGTAATAAACCAAATAACAAAACAACTATATCCAGAAATAGCAGAAAGGTATCGCACAACTCCATCAAGAGTAGAACGTGCAATTCGCCACGCTATTGAAGTAGCATGGGCAAGAGGCAAAAATGATGCTGTAGAATCAATTTTCGGTTACACAATATCAGCAAGCAAAGGCAAACCAACAAACAGCGAATTTATAGCAATGATTGCTGATAAATTAAGACTAGAAATAAAAACAGCATAAAGTCAACCTATTTACATAATGTAGAAAATATGGTAAAATATAATTATTCTACTAAAATAGTAGAAAATTTATAAGCAGAGGAGTCTTCAGGTATGACGAACAAGGAGTATCGGTTGGCCAGTATGAAACACACACTGCTTGCAAAGAGAAGAGCAGGGCAAAAGGAAGTCATTTGGAAATTGAATGACGAACAGTTAAACTATATTTCGTCAATCGCCAAGGACATTTTTCCGTATTTGTATGAAATCAATACAAGAACCTTTTGCAGTACGGACAAAATCGCAAGCTCTCTCATCAAGGAAATTCATTTTGCGAGAAGAAATGGCAAGAAAAAGCTTTACAAAAAGCTAAAAAGAAATGAGCTTAAGGAACTTGAACGGTACGGCGTGGAGTATCGTTGCTTGAAGTATAGAATTATCCTCTAAAAAAATAGGCAGCCTTAATGGCTGCTTATTTCAATATAATCTTATAATACAATTTAACTTATTAGAATCTTTTGTTTTTATTGTAATAGTATTGCAATTATTTTCTACTGTATAGTAAAATTGCAATATATCACCAAGTCTAGCTTCATTCTTATACATAATTTCAACATTTTTAAAATCTATATTATCAGGTAATATCTCATACGCAAAATCTAAATAATTAAGATTATTAACATGATGATTTGAATCAATATCTCTTTTCAAAACAGTATATTCATCTGCTAATTTGTCATTTTCAGGCTCCTTAAATTTCTCCACCATTTTAACATTAAATACATTTTTATCTACATCTTTACAGTAATTTTCTGTAAAATTTTCAGTAATTCTAAATACAGATTTTTTATTAAAATCAAATAGAATCCATTTAGATGTTGCAATAGCAACCACTTCACCAGAACTATTACAAACCTGATAATCTCTATAAAAATAAATATGAGTGTGATGTGTACACCAAGTTGAAATACTTAAAACTTCATTCCATTTAGGCCTTTGAAAAACCTCTAATTTCCAATTTAGTATAATCCAAAATAAACCAGTTTCCTTAGCATCATTTAACCCATAACCAAATTGGCCTGAATGAATAGCTCCAATTTCTTGAAACATTCTTAAAAATCCTTTATTTGTCAAACAACTATTTTCGCCAACATCAGGCAAAGTAACAGTAAAGTTTTGTGAATAAACATCCATATTTAAGCCTTCTTTCTAAAAAAATATAATATCAAAAAAATAGTAAAAAGTCAATTTTAAAACCAAGAAGTTGACATTTTCATTTAATGAATATAAAATATATTAGAAATGAGGAAAAATTATGAGCGAAATATTAGATAAAGTAAATTTACCAGAAGATGTAAAAGAATTAAATTTAGAAGAAAAAAACAAGTTGTGCGATGAAATTCGTAAATTGATAATTGATGTAACATCAAAAAATGGAGGCCATGTAGCTTCAAATCTAGGAGTGGTGGAACTTACAGTTGCTTTACATTCAGTTTTTAATACTCCAGAAGATAAAATAATATGGGATGTTGGACATCAATGTTACGTACACAAAATATTAACTGGCAGAAAAGATAAATTTAGTAATATAAGACAATTTGGAGGCATATCAGGTTTCCCAAAAATTTGCGAATCTGAATATGATAGCTTTAACACTGGGCATAGTAGCACATCAATTTCTATTGCAACAGGAATGGCTCGTGCAAGAGATATATTAAACGAAAAATATGAAGTAATTGCAGTAATTGGAGATGGATCACTAACAGGAGGAATGGCTTTAGAAGCTTTAAATGATGCAGGCAGTAGCAAAGCTAATGTAAAAGTTATTTTAAACGATAACGAAATGAGTATATCAAAAAATGTTGGAGGAATACCATTATATTTAAGCAAGATAAGAACAAAAACAGGCTACACTAGGTCAAATAGAAAAATAAAAGAAATAACTAATAAAATACCATTTATAGGTAAGCCTATTGTAAGCTTTGCACATTATACCAAACAGATAATTAAAAGAGCAATAATACATAATATGTACTTTGAAGACATTGGTTTTACTTATCTTGGACCAGTTGATGGGCATAATATACATAAATTAGAAGACATTTTGGAAAGAAGCAAAAAAATTGAAGGACCAGTACTAATTCATGTTGTAACCAAAAAAGGAAAGGGCTATGAACTTGCAGAAAAGAACCCAGACAAATTCCATGGAATTTCAGCCTATAATAAAGAAACTGGAGAAACCAAAAAGAAAAAAGACTATTCAAAGGTTTTTGGAGATAAATTAATAGAACTTGCCCAAAAAGATAAAACAATAGTAGCAGTTACAGCAGCAATGAGAGATGGAACTGGATTAAAAAAGTTTGCTACTCAATTCCCAGATAGGTTCTTTGATGTGGGAATAGCTGAACAGCATGCTTTAGGACTAATTGCAGGAATGGCAAAAGCAGGACTAAAACCAGTAATGCCAATATATTCTTCATTTCTACAAAGAGGTTATGATCAAATAATACACGACATAGCACTATCTAGTATACCAGTAACAGTATGCATAGATAGAGCAGGAATTGTAGGAAATGATGGGGAAACACATCAGGGAATATTTGATTTATCGTTCTTATCTTCAATACCAAACATAGTTATAATGGCACCAAAGAACTTTGAAGAACTAGAAAAAATGTTAGAATTTGGAGTTAATCTAAATAAACCAGTATTTATAAGGTATCCAAGAGGTGGAGAAAATTTAAAATTTTCAAAAACCGAAAAAATAAAATTAGGAAAAGCAGAAGTTATACAAACAGGAACAGATTTAAGCATAATAGCAATAGGAAAAATGGTAGAAAGGGCAAAAGAAATTGCAAATCAATTAGCAGAAAAGAAAATAGAAATAATAAATGCAAGATTTTTAAAACCATTAGATGAAGAAACAATTTTAAAATCAATAGAAAAAACAAAAAATGTTATAACAATAGAAGATAATTTGCTAAAAGGTGGGCTTGGTTCAGCTGTAATAGAACTAATTAACAGAAAAGCAAAGGAAAACATCAAAATAAAAACTTTTGGCTATGATGATATTTTTGTTGAACATGGAAGTTTAGATGAATTAGAAAATAAATATAATCTAAGCACAGAAAAAATCTTAGAAAATCTAAAAACCAGCAAAATAATTTGCCATAGACTAAAGAATTCTGTAAAAGAAAACAATAGAAAATGGCATAAGAAAATATAGAAATATTTCATATCAATATGTTTAATACATAAATCAAAAGCAAATGTAAAGGGTAAAATAAATATAAAAGATATTTTGTATTTGGCCCTTTCTTTTTGTTATACATAAGAATAAATATAATAGAAAATAAAGTACAAATTAGGAAAGGCAAATAATAACTAAAAGCCATTTTTACAACTTCAATTCCAAATTTGTTGTACTGAAATATTTTATATGAGTAATTTATAATGGTTGATATAATAAAACCTGATGCAAGTAAAAGCTTGTTTTTGCTGAAAACATAAAATAAAAATGTTATAAAAACCCCATAAAATCCATAATCAAATTTTGCATATTGAGCAATAATCCCTAAAACTATAACAGCAAGTATTCCTAATAACTTATGACATTTATCATAAACAATTATAGATAAAAGCCCAAATAACAATGTGAAAATAACATTAATAGCAAATTCATCACTAAGAATAGAATGAAAAAGCATAAATGGAATTTGAGATATAACTGCAAAAGTAAGTAATCTAATTATATATTTTTTTATGTTTCTAGTATGCAAGTATCCTTCAGAAATTTGAAATGCAAAAATAGGAAAAGACAATCTACCAATATAATTAAAAAATGAAGATTCCCCATTAAAAACAACATAACCTATATGATCAATAAACATTGTAATACATGCAATTAATTTTAGAACAAATGAATTCATAAAACCCTCCAAAGACCATCAAATATATAAATTTTATAGCATAAAATAGTAAAAAAGTCAATGAAACAAAAAAATTAAAAAAATCTCTTTACTTTTACGGAAATGTGAGATATAATATATCCGTAATTTTATAAAGATGAAAGGAAGGAATAATTTATGAGCAAAAAGTATGTTTACCTTTTTAAAGAAGGAAATGCAAATATGCGTGAATTATTAGGTGGAAAAGGTGCTAACCTAGCAGAAATGACAAATTTAGGTTTACCAATACCACAAGGATTTACAGTTACAACAGAAGCATGTACAGAGTATTACAATGATGGAAAGAAAATTAATGAAGAAATTCAAAATCAAATCTTTGCAGCATTAAAAACATTAGAAGAAATCCAAGGAAAGAAATTTGGAGATAATAATGATCCATTATTAGTATCAGTAAGAAGTGGTGCTAGAGCATCAATGCCTGGTATGATGGATACAATATTAAACTTAGGTTTAAATGATGTTGCAGTTGAAGGTTTTGCTGCAAAAACAGGAAACCCAAGGTTTGCTTATGATTCATATAGAAGATTTATTCAAATGTATTCAGACGTTGTTATGGAAGTTCCAAAGTCATTCTTTGAAAAAATCATAGATGAAGTTAAAACAGCAAAAGGAGTTCACTATGATACAGAATTAACAACAGATGATTTAAAAGAATTAGTAAAGAGATTCAAAGCTGTTTACAAAGAAGCAATGAAAGGTGAAGAATTCCCACAAGACCCAATCGAACAATTAATGGGAGCTGTTAAAGCAGTATTTAGAAGCTGGGACAATCCAAGAGCAATAGTTTACAGAAGAATGAATGATATACCAGGTGACTGGGGAA
>UMHM01017589.1_pt1 | contig 16660 bp, 11 predicted proteins | sample 1965501 | NCBI WGS metagenome assembly UMHM01 (sample SAMEA4836095, study PRJEB28245) | human gut metagenome | biome: gut microbiome; material: fecal sample | place: Denmark | collected 2008
TTGAATTCTTAATACTTTCAAGCGAAGTTTTCATGCGGTTGGGATGCATTTTAAATAAAAAAAGCGATACAGCTCATCTGCCGTACTGCCTTGTTGTGTTTGAAAACAAGTTATATTTATTTGAGGAAATTATGAACCGTACCGAAAAATGTTAATTTGCCGCCTTTTTTCAGAAAAAAAAACAATCAGATACTTTTCGAGTGTTGTTGACAGCCTCTGAATACTGTGTTAAAATGTAAATAATTGGAGCGAAATTTAAATTATTATTTAAATCATACTCCAAGGAATAGTTTTTGCAAACAGACGATTCGGACTCGACTGCGGTCGCGGTATGAATGACGGAAACGGTGCAGCGCGTTCTCCGAAATCCGATGCTTGAGCTTGTGAACGATATCAGCGCTGTTCACTCGAATTGCGTGATATAAAAAAATCATTCAGGAGGCGTTATGAAAGGAACGAATTTCAGAAGAATACTCTGTATTCTCATTGCAGCGATGCTTTGCATCGGGCTCTTGCCCATCGGTGCTGCGGCGGACAGTTATGCGGCAGCAGCTGAACTTCGCAGTATGCAGAAGGTTCGTCGTGAAATTGACGGCGAGCTCTTTGAACTCGAAAGCGAACTTGACTCCGACCTGTCCGCTGTTGAAACGGTTGACAGCCTGTTCGAATATCTTGACGGAGATTCACGAATCAAGAGCATCAACCGGCAGAACGGAACAACTTTCGGCTACACTCTGAAATCCGGAATGACCGTTGTGTATGATTACAATATCGTTCACGGCATCAGAGAAGGTTCCGAACCTGTTAAAATCGAGCTTTCCCCTGCGGAAGAGGTTCGCGGTATTTTGGATGACGGTGCGGTCACGGCCTCAAACAGGAATGTTGCCGTTTATGCGCCCTATTTGGGAATTGATGAGGGTGTCGGCACTTACTATTCGGAAACCTTCGCTCCCGTGATCAGCAGCTACACGGGCGGAACTTTGACCGTGTACGAAGGCAACGAATGTGATGTTACCGATTTGACAGAGATGTATAAATACGGTGTGATCATGTTTGACTCGCACGGTTTGGAATATGACGGGTTGAGCTATATTGCGATTCACAATGAGAACGGTGTCACGGCAAGCGATTACAGCAACGGCTGGGTTGTGGAACTTGCCGGCGGCGGCATTGCCGTGAATTATCTCTATCTGAATCACTATGCAACCGCAACCATGCCGGGCAGCTATGTTCACCTTGCAACATGCAGCGGCGGCAAGGACGGCAATCTGCTGAACTATTTCACTTCACACGGTGCTTCCGTTGCTTTGGGTTATGATGAAACCGTGACCGTTGCATATGATGTTTACATCTTCCAAGATATTTTGAACTCCATGCGCGGATTGGGCGTGTCCGAATGCTACAATATCGGGCAGGCACTTGACTATGCGAAGAGCCGCCGCGGTGAATACGATCCTTATTATTATGAGGATGAGGGTATATACACCCATCCCGTGCTTGCGGGCAACAGGAACTGGTACTTCCCTCCGCTTTACACGGTGAACTTCATTGTTGAGGGACAGACTGCGGCGTTTGAATCCTTTACGGTAACAAAGAACACGGTGTTGAATCTCAGCGACTTCCCGACGCCGCCGACGATTCCAGGGAAAAACTTTTCTCATTGGAGGGGTCCGAACGGAGAGACCGTTACCGGAAGCCTGACAATAACAGCCAACACAAATATAATTGCTTCGTACACCGTTCCGACCTGCACCGTGCAATGGGTGGACGGCGCGACGGAACAGGTGCTGAAAACTCTGAATATGCCCATCGGAGATACCGTTACAGTAGAGGCTTTTCCCGAGCCGCCGGAGCATGAAGGCAAAACGTTTGAATATTGGTCGGTTAACGGTTCCGAATTTTTCGGCAGCAGTTACTATCTTACGGGTGATACGACTTTCCGCGCGGAATACAGCAACGAAGTCTACACGGTAAGCTTTTATTCGGGACTCACCGGCGAACTCATCGGAACACGCACCGCAGAATACGGCACGGAAATTCCACTGTCCGAATTTCCGAAAGCTCCCGATGCAGTCGGATACAATTTTGTCGAATGGCAGTATGCGGACGGAAGCGTCGTTTCGGGAAGCATCAATGTTACGGAAAATACAAGCTGCTATGCGGCTTATGAAGCGAAAATGTACACGGTCAAGTTCTGGGATGATCACACCGACGTCATTCTTCGTACCGATACTGTGCCTTACGGAACAGTGATCAAGGCGGAAGATTTCCCCGAACACATTGAACATGAAGGCTATGATTTTAAGGGATGGTACGGCTACGGCGAGTTCCTTGACGAAGTTACGGTCGTGTCAAACGTTATAATCTACGCTACCTATGAGCAGCACCCTTATACTGTCACGTTCGTTGACGGTTACAACGGTGAAACGCTGCAATCCGTAACCGTGCTCTATGATAACGGCCTTTACAACGACGAATTCCCCGTTCCGCCCGTTCATGAGAATGCGGACTTTGTCGGCTGGTATGTTGAAGGGACCCTGTTTGAAGGCTCCTATCTCAGAGTGTTGGGGGACATGACGGTTACAGCGGTTTACAGCGGGTTCGAAACGCATACGATCACGCTTGTTGACAGCGATACCGGCGAAACATATGAGACTTACGAAGTTCGAGCCGGAACGGAAGTTGACCTTGCGGACCTGCCCATGCCGCCCTATCGTGAGGGAATGGTGTTTGTGGGCTGGCTTGTAAACGGCGAGCTGATGGAGTCGGGGACCGTTATCGTAAACGAGGATATGGTCATTACGGCGGTATTGAGAAAAGAGACTTTTACCGTGAGATTCTATGATACCATGGCTGACAGCTTTTTTGTGACTATGGAGGATGTTGAGTACGGCACGGTGCTGAGAGTCAGCGATTTTCCCGCGCCGCCCGTTCACGAGGGAATGGAGTTCGCAGGCTGGGATTACAACGGACGCATAATAACCGAAGAAACCGTAACGATTACCCGGCCCATGGTTTTTGCGGCGGTTTACGCTCCGCGCACGTGCAATTTGACGGTGATTGACGATTACACGGGAGAAACGCTGCTTGATACCCCTGTCAGTGTCGGCTTCAGCTTGGAAGTCAGCGAAATACCCGTTCCGACCCATGAGGGCATGGTATTTGTGGGTTGGTTCATCAACGGGGAGCTTGTCACGGATGAGATAATCACCGTTGAGGAGGACACGGTTATTCACGCGGTTTTCGAACCCGAAGCCCCCGTTATCGGAGATATTAACGGCGACGGCACGATTGGAATTGACGACGCGCTTATGCTTATGCGCTATGCAATAGGAACGGAGGGCCTCACCGATGAACAGATTGCGCGTGCGGATCTTAACGGCGACGGAGCGGTTGACGTTTTCGATGCTCTGCTGGCTCTGAGAGCGGCACTTAACGGTGAACAGCCGCCGTGCATAAAACCGCAGAACACGGCGGGCAAGGCGGAGGCATAATAAATCCTAAGAAGAATAACGTTTTGCACTAAAGCGAACGGCGCGGCAGGAATAAAATTTCCCGCCGCGCTTTATGTTAACTCGTCCGTTGAGTCGTTTTATTAATGTTAAATCAAATATATTGGGGTTTGCAGTGCATATGCACTTGACTATTTGCGCTTAAAAATGTATTATACGACTGTAAAATGCGGCACACAATGTTTCTTTGTGTGCTTGGGTTATGTAAGGACACTTTATCATAATAATGAGAGGTCACAGTGATGGATAAAAAGACTCTTGTTATCGGCGTTATCGGCGCCGATGTTCACGCGGTCGGCAACAAGATCCTGTATCATGCATTCACCGATGCGGGTTTCAATGTTGTCAATCTCGGCGTTATGGTTTCTCAGGAAGAATTCATCAACGCCGCAATTGAAACGAACGCCGATGCAATCGTCATCTCCTCACTCTATGGTCAGGGTGAGCTGGATTGCCGCGGTATGCGTGAAAAATGCGATGAGGCAGGTTTGGAAAACATCCTGCTCTATGTGGGCGGCAATATCGTTATCGGCAAACAGCCGTTTGACGAGGTTGAAAAGCGTTTTAAAGAGATGGGCTTCGATCGCTCCTTCCCGCCGGGAACCCCGCCGGAAGTTGATATCGAGGCATTGAAACAGGACCTGCACGTTGAGGAATAACCTGCGGCTCTGATTGTTTACTGATTACGATTGCAAAGCGGGGAAAAAACATGAAACCTGTTCTTTTGATCGATTTCGGGAGCACATACACAAAGGTCACCGCGGCGGATGTTGACGAAGGCAGGCTACTGGGCACGGCAAATGCCTACACGACCGTTCAGTCGGACATTAACAACGGACTTTCCGACGCACTTTCAAAGCTTGAAAAAGTGACCGGAAAACTTGATTTTTGCGAACGCTACGCCGCCAGCAGCGCGGCGGGCGGTCTTCGTATGCTTGCAAGCGGGCTCGTTCCGGAACTGACGGCGGAAGCCGCAAAGTGTGCAAGCCTCGGTGCGGGCGCAAAGGTGCTGAAGACCTACGCCTTCAAGCTCAATGAGGATGATGCGGACGAGATAAAGGCGATAAATCCGGATATTTTCCTGCTTGTCGGCGGCACGGACGGCGGCAATACCGACTGCATTCTGCATAATGCGCACGTGCTTGCGGATATAGGCGGAGATTTTCCCGTCATCCTTGCGGGCAACCGAAATGCCGTGCGGCAGTGCGAGCGCATTCTTGACGGGCGCGAAGTGCACATTTGCGAAAATGTTATGCCGAAATTCGGCACGCTTAACATTGAGCCGACCCAGAAAGAGATTCGCGAAGTTTTCCTTAAAAGAATCGTGCAGGCAAAGGGACTTACCAAGGCGAGCGAGCTTATTTCCGGCATTATGATGCCGACGCCTTCCGCAGTTATGGCGGCAATGAAGCTGCTTGCGGAGGGGACGGATACTTCCCGCGGGCTTGGGGAACTTGTTGCCGTTGATGTCGGCGGCGCAACAACGGATGTTTATTCCGTTGCAAACGGAATGCCGACCGACCCGCGAACCATGCTCAAGGGTTTGCCCGAGCCGTATATCAAGCGCACGGTTGAGGGCGATATCGGCATGAGATACAGCATTCGCGGAATTGTGGATGCGGCGGGAATAAAAACGATTGCAGAGCTTGCAGGCGTGAGCGAGGCGCGTGCGGAGGAAATCATCAGTATGTTTGCCGCAAACACGGACCTTTTGCCGACGGACGATGAAACCGAACGGTTGGACGAAGCTCTTGCATGCATGGCGGTGCGCACGGCGGTGACAAGACATGCGGGCCGCATCGAAGAAGCGTATTCAATGATGGGCACGACCTATGTTCAAACCGGCAAGGATCTGCGTAAAGTGCAGAAGCTCGTTGTCACGGGCGGTTCACTGATTCACACAACAAACACGGCAAAGATCGCGTCGTTTGCGCTCTATGACCAAAAGGAGCCGACATCGCTGAGGCCGCTCAGGGCGGATGTGCTTGTCGACAGAAAATACATTATAGCCGCAATGGGTCTGCTTTCCGAAAAATATCCGGAACAGGCGTTGAGCATAATGAAACAAGAACTATGCAGAGCCTGACGAAAACAGGTTCGGTGCCGAACCTGCCTTCAGGCGATTTCCCAATAAAAGAGGAGCATTTAAACAATGAACAACCCCAATATCAAAAACAAGCGCATTCCCGATGACGAATTCAACGCGATCCGTGCCGACGTGCTCAAGCAGTGGCCGACCGGCAGGGAAGTTGATCTTAAAGAAGCCATCGAATACCACAAGGCCATGCCCGCTCACAAAGTTTTTTCAAAAAAACTTGTTGAAGCAAAGGAAAAGGGTATCACTTTGATTCAGCCGCGTGCGGGCGTTGCGCTGATTCCCGAACATATCAAGCTGTTGACTTATCTTCAGGATAACGGCGAAGCCGATCTGCTTCCGACAACCATTGACAGCTACACCCGTCAGAACCGCTATGAAGAAGCCGAAAACGGCATAAAGGAGTCCCAGCGGCTCGGCCGTTCCCTGCTTAACGGCTTTCCCGCCGTCAATCACGGCGTCGCGGGCTGCCGTATGCTCATTGAAGCATTGAACACTCCCATTCAGGTGCGCCACGGCACACCCGATGCGCGCCTTTTGACCGAAATTGCCTATGCGGGCGGTTTCACAAGCTATGAAGGCGGCGGAATTTCCTATAACCTGCCCTATGCAAAGAGCGTCCCGATGGAGGAGACGATCCGCGATTGGCAGTATGTTGACAGGCTTACTGGCATCTACGAAGAAGCGGGTGTTTCCATCAACCGTGAACCCTACGGTCCGCTTACGGGAACTCTTGTTCCGCCCTGCGTATCCCATGCGGTTGCGATTATTGAGGCTTTGCTTGCGGCAGAGCAGGGAGTTCGCAATATCACCGTCGGCTACGGTCAATGCGGCAACCTTGTTCAGGATGTTGCGGCGATCCGCACCCTTGAAGAGCTGACAAACGAATACATGCATAAATACGGCTATGATGATGTTATCATAACCACGGTTTTCCATCAGTGGATGGGCGGTTTCCCGCAGGACGAAGCGAAGGCATTCGGCGTTATTTCCTGGGGCAGTGCAACCGCTGCACTCTCAAAGGCAACAAAAGTCATCGTCAAAACTCCGCATGAAGCGGCGGGTGTTCCCACAATGGAAGCAAACGCACAGGGTCTGCGCTGCACAAAGCAGGTCATCAGCATGCTTTCCGACCAGGTTTGCACTGCGGCCAACCTTGAGGAAGAAAAAGATATTATCCGCAGAGAGACGCGCTGCATTGTCGATAAGTGCTTCGAACTGGGCGAAGGCGACATCGCAATAGGTTCCGTTCGCGCTGTGCTTGCGGGCGTTCTTGATATTCCGTTTGCGCCTTCCCGCTACAATGCGGGCAAAATGCTTCCCGCACGCGATAACGACGGTGCGATCCGCATTCTCGACATGGGTGCGCTGCCCTTCACCGATGATATCAAGGCGTTCCACCGCGCAAAGATCGAAGAGCGCGCAAAGGCCGAAAAGCGCAATGCAACCTTCCAAATGGTCATTGACGATGTTTACGCGATCAGCAAGGGCCGTCTTGTCGGAAGGCCGCAGGCTCTCCGCAGATAAACGGACGCAAATCGGCTTCGGCTGAAAATGCGCGGCGGCGCGGAATGCTTTCGTGCCGCCCGAATACTTAAATTTCATTTTTGAAATAAAATTTTGAAGAACTGAAAGGATACTTTTATGAAAATTATCGATGTTATCTGCTCCGCAGGCAGAACAGGCTTCTATTTTGACGATCAGCGCGCCATTAAAGCGGGCGCAAAAAGCGACGGCGCCGCATACGTCGGCGAACCCAAAACCCCCGGCTTTACCTCCGTTCGTCAGCCCGGTGAGTCCATCTCCGTGATGCTCGTTCTTGAGGACGGCCAGATTGCATACGGCGACTGCGCTGCCGTTCAGTACAGCGGCTGCGGCGGACGCGATCCCCTCTTCCTTGCAAAGGACTTCATTCCCGTTATCGAAAACCATATCAAGCCCGAACTCGTCGGCAAAGAGGCGGACAATTTCCGCGCACTTTCCGAAATGGTCGAATCCATCCATGTTGACGGCAAACGTCTGCACACCGCAATTCGCTACGGCATGACTCAGGCGATTCTTGACGCTGTTGCAAGGTCCACCGGCAGAATGATGTGCGAAGTTGTTGCGGACGAATACGGCTGCACCATTTCCGACAAGCCCATTGATATTTTCACCCAGTCCGGTGACGATCGCTACACCAATGCGGATAAAATGATTATCAAGGGCGCACAGATTCTGCCCCATGCGCTTATCAACAACGTTAAGACCAAGCTCGGCGAACACGGCGAACTGCTCGAACAGTATGTTGCATGGCTGCGTGACCGCGTGCTTCAGCTCCGCACGGATGAAAATTACAACCCGATTTTCCACATTGACGTATACGGCACAATCGGTGCTGCATTCGGCAACGATAACTACAAGGCAATGGCCGATTACATGGCGCGCCTTGAAGAAGCCGCAAAGCCCTTCCACCTCCGCATTGAAGGCCCCATGGATGTTGAAGACCGCGAAAAGCAGATGCGCGCGCTTGCAGCAATCACCAAAGAACTTGACGACCGCGGAATCAACGTTGAGATCGTTGCGGACGAATGGTGCAACACTCTTGAGGACATCAAGTACTTTGCCGACAACAAAGCGGGTCACATGGTTCAGATAAAAACTCCCGATCTCGGCGGCATCAACAACACGATCGAGGCTGTTCTTTACTGCAAAGAAAAGGGCATCGGCGCATACCAGGGCGGCACCTGCAACGAAACCGACCGTTCCGCACAGGTTTGCACCCAGTGCGCAATGGCAACCCAGCCCGTTCAGATCCTTGCAAAACCCGGCATGGGCGTTGACGAGGGCTATATGATCGTTTATAACGAAATGCAGAGAATTCTTGCGGTTCGCAGGGCAAAACAGGCAAAATAAGCCTTAGCAGCAAAATCCGAAAAAAAACATAAAAAGCGGCTCGCCCCGACACATTGCAAAATGCAAACGAGATGAGCCGCTTTGATTATTTCGATTCTTTATGAATGCAAAGGAACCGTTGTTTTGCCGGCAAAGGCCGATTGAAGAAGTGCTTCTTGAAGAAGTGCTTCAAAAAATCCCCGCAAACATGATTCTGCCTGCGGCGATTCGGACACTTTGGTTTCACATTAGACGCAAATAGATTGCCGCAAAAGTATGAAAAGTCATATTCTTAATCCCAATTCTCCTCGGAGGGATCCAACGGAGAGAGGCTGCTTTCAGGAAAAATCGTCAGCTTCTCGACCAAACGGACTTTGTTCGATTGAAGCAGTGCCTGAGCCTGCGCACCTGTCAGCGTCAGTTTAACTCCGTATATGCGATATCTGCCTTGCTCCATTGCTTGTTTCAGCATGACAAAGTTATCATGGAATTCCTGCAAGTCAGCCAAGTCTTCTGCCAGCTGGAAGTCTGTGTCATCGCTGCTGTAGGAGCTTCCGGGAACTTTAATATCGGATGTGTCTATATCCTTGCCGAATGTGTCAACAGGGGGCTGCGTAACAAAAGGCTCGACAGTCTCATCATACATATAAGACTCTCGAATTTCCGCAGCCTGCTGATCATAACTGTCCAACTCGGAACAGATGCTGTCGTAAGTGTCCGCATAACACTCGGCGGCAAGCTGCGCCGCCGTTTTGCCTTCACAGTCGAGATAACCGCCGTACATCGGGTCGTCAACGCCTTCGGTTATACAGTCGTATACCTGGGTGAAGCCGCCGCAGCCGGCAAAGAGCTGCGTAAACTCCTCCGTTGTAACACTGTCGAGCGAGACAAGAACGGTATAGGTCTTGTTCGGGTTTTTGCTGAATTCTTTGTAACATGACTGCGCATATTCAATGCGCTCCTGCGTGCTGTGAATCATTTGGTCTTCCGGATTTATGCGCTTTTTAAAGGCCTTGTAAAAGAAGAACACGCCGACTGCCAATGCCGCCGTAAGCACAACGGCAAGGGCTGAAATGAGAAATTTGCGTTTTGATTTCATAAGATTTAACCTCCTGTCATGAAATCGTCGAGCGGGGGAAAAACAATGCCGTGAGCGGACAACCGAAAGATTGTTCGGCGGTAAACACGAAATTACGCGGAGAAAATCAAATGCGCTGTCCTTGCTCCTTCCCAGTATAACACATATACCCGATATTTGACAACAAAAAACAAGGCATTAATAAAATATATCAACTGCACGACAGAGATATTTCAACGGATATTAAAACGCCAAAAAGAAAAATCACCGCAAACATGATTCTGCCTGCGGCGAAAATATCAAAAGCAAAAAAGCGGAACAATCATTTTCAGCGGGCAAACTGACTCTCGTAAAGTTTTTTATAAAAACCGTCGGCGCGGAGCAGTTCATCATGAGTTCCGCTTTCAACTATGCGCCCGCTGCGCATAACAAGGATAATATCCGCCTCGCGAACGGTTGAAAGCCTGTGCGCAACGATAAAGCTTGTTCGGCCGTGCATAAGCTTTGCAAAAGCATCCTGAACGAGAAGCTCCGTGCGCGTATCAATGGAAGAGGTAGCCTCGTCAAGAATCAGCATCGGGGGATTCAAAAGCATAACGCGCGCAATGCAGAGGAGCTGCTTTTGCCCTTGGGAAAGGCTGCCGCCCGCTTCGTCAAGCACGGTGTCGTAACCTTTCGGAAGACGCATTATGAACCCGTGCGCGTGACAGGCCTTTGCGGCGGCGATGATTTCGTTTTCCGCTGCCTGCGGCCTGCCCATTGCAATGTTTTGCCGAACGGTTCCCGCCTGAAGCCATGTTTCCTGAAGAACCATGCCGAATTTTTTGCGCAGCTCATGGCGGGGCATGGAACGGGTTTCCACTCCGTCAATAAGAATTTCACCTGAGCTAACGTCATAGAAACGCATGAGCAGGTTAATAAGCGTCGTTTTGCCGCAGCCCGTCGGGCCGACGATTGCAACGCGCATTCCGCTTTTTACCTCAAGCGAAAAATCGCGGATCAGCTCCGTGCCGGGCGTGTAGGAAAAACAGACATTGCGGAAGCTGATATTGCCGGTGCTTTCAGCCTTTTCATTGCGTGGAGCAGGGTTCGGCGCAGCGGCGGCATCGACTTCCGCAGGGGTGTTGATAAGCTCAAACAGCCGCGCCGCACAGGCAAACGCGCCCTGCAATTCCGTAATGACTCCGGAAATTTCGTTGAACGGCTTTGTGTATTGGTTGGCATAGCTTAAAAAAGCGGAAAGTCCGCCGACGGTCAGCCCGCCCGCAAGCACGGAGAATGCGCCGGAAACGGCAACACCTGCATAGATAACGGCATTCACAAAGCGCGTACACGGATTTGTGAGAGAGGAAAAGAATACGGCGCGGAGGGAAAACTTTTGCAGCTTCTCGTTAACTGCATTAAAGCGTTCTTCTGCGCGGGCTTCGTACGAAAATGCACGGATGAGCTTTTGTTCGCCGATAAATTCATCGATCAGTGCAGTTTGCTCCCCGCGGGTCTCGCTTTGTTTGCGGAACATGGAGTAGGTTCGCTTGGAAATAAAGCTTGCGACCGCAAGCGAAAGCGGCGTCACGGCAACAACAACGAGGGTTATCAGCGGGTTGACGGTGAGCATGAACACGAGTGTGCCGATAATGGTCATGATCCCCGTGAACAATTGGGAAAAGCCCATCAAAAGCCCGTCCGCAAGCTGATCGGCATCGCTGAGCATACGGCTCACGGTTTCGCCCGCCGGGTGCGAATCGAAATAGGCGAGGGGCAGTTTTTGAATGCGGCGGAATGCTTCTGCACGGATATTGCGAACGCAGCCGTAAGTTATGCTGTTGTTGCAAAGGCTCACAAGCCATTGAGAAAGTGCAGCTCCCGCCGCAGCTGCACCGAGTTTCAGCAAAAACGGTGAGATCTCGGCAAAGTCAACCCTTCCCGCGCCGATGATGCAGTCAATAATTTTTCCGGCGAGAACGGGGATCAGAAGCGTTAAAAACACATACACGAGCGAAAGCCCGAGTGAAAGCGCGAATTTAAAACGATAAGGTTTCAGCCGGCGCAAAAGCTCCGCAGCGGTGCCGCGTCCCGCTGAATCGAGTGTAAAACGTAATTCCTCTGAGTACGCAGATTTTCCTTTTTTGTTTAAACCGTTTTTGCTCATTTTGCCGCATCTCCTTCGGGTGTGTTGTTCGGAATGCTAAGCTTTGCCGCTTCGTCCGGGAACTGAGAGGCATAAATCTCGCGATAAACAGCGCAATTGCGCAAAAGCTCTTCATGCGTGCCCTGTCCGACGGCGCGCCCTTCATCCAGAACGATTATGAAATCCGCAAACATGACCGAGGCCGCGCGTTGGGACACTATGAAGGTCGTCGGCGCGGGGGAAAGCTCTCGAATTGCGGCGCGGAGTTTTGCATCCGTCGCAAAGTCCAGAGCGGATGCACTGTCGTCAAGAATCAAAATTCTTCCGCCGTGAACAAGGGCGCGCGCAATGGACAGCCTTTGTTTTTGCCCGCCGGAAAAATTGCTGCCGCCGCGCAAAACGGGTTCATCAATGCCGTTCGGCTTTGTGCGGACGATTTCCGCCGCCTGAGCGGTTTCAAGTGCCGAAAAAAGCTCCGCTTCGGAGGCATTCGGGTTGCCCATTAAAAGGTTGCTGCGAATCGTGCCCTCGAAAAGCACTGCTTTTTGAGGAACAACGGAAACTGCGGAGAGCAGTGCGGCGCGGTCGTATTCATCCGCATTCACGCCGTCAATAAGCACCTGCCCCTTTGTTGCGCTGTAAAAATTCGGAACAAGGTTCACAAGCGTGCTTTTTCCGCTGCCGGTGCCGCCGATAATGCCCACGGTCTGCCCGGGTTTTGCAAAAAAGCTTATGTCGAACAGAGCTTCCGCTCCGGCGTTTTTGTATTCGAACGATACGTTTTTAAATTCCACACTTCCGCAGGGCGAACCGTTCGCAGGCAGCTTATTGCCGCCGTTCGCACCGCTGTCAAGCTGCATGACTGCCGCAACTCTGTCAGCACAGGCGAGGGATTTTGTGATGGTTATGAACAAATTGGCCATTTTTATCAGTTCAACAAGAATCTGCGCCATAAGATTATACAGCGCAACGACCTGCCCCTGAGTCAGAGAGCCGGAATTAACTCGAATTGCACCGCTTTGCAAAAGAATTATAACAGCGGCGTTGATAATTATCAGTGTGAGCGGGTTCATCAGCGCGGAGAGTTTGCCCGCGTTGATTTGAAGACCGAGGAGCTTTCCGCTTCGACTGTCAAATGTTCGAAGCTGATCTTCCTCGCGGCAAAAGGCACGCAGAACACGAACGCCCACAAGGTTTTCGCGCACGGTGCCGGTCACGCTGTCCAGCTCCGCCTGAACTTTTCGGTATTTCGGGATGGATGCCAGCATGATCGAAAAAACAACGGCGCAAAGCAGCACTATAACGCCCGCAAAAATGAGTGCGCAGCGTGTGTCGATTGTGAACGCCATTATCATTGCACCGAAAACAACAAACGGGGAGCGCAGAAGCAGGCGCAGAGAAAGGTTGACGCCCGTTTGAATCTGGTTGATATCGCTTGTCATGCGCGTTATCAGTCCGGAAACGCCGAGAGTATCAAGCACGGTGTAGGAAAAACTTTGGATTTTTTTCAGCAGAGCGGCGCGAAGGTCGGTGCAGAAGCCGATTGCAGCCTTTGCCGCGAAAAATTGTGCCGTTACGGAACAGAGCAGGCCGACCGCCGCAAGTGCCAGAAGCAAAAGCCCCATATTAATAATGAAGCTTTTGCTTTTGCCGTCAATGCCGTTGTCAATAATTGCAGCAACGATGAGCGGCACAAAAAGCTCAAATGTTGCTTCCAAAAGTTTGAAAAGCGGAGCCAGAATGCATTCCTTTCGGAACTTTTTCATGTATATCAAAAGTTTCTTCATTTTCACTTCCACCTTTGCATTCAGCTTTTGCGGGAGGCGGTGCATCCCGACGGCACAATGCGGCTGCATCCGTCTGCGCGGCGGAATTGTGCCTTATTTGAAACATTATACAGCAAAATCAAGGCTGTTTCCATATAGAATGAGGCAATGCCGCAAGATAAATTCAATTCGTGCGGAAATAGACAAAATTAAGCCTTGCGAATGCTGTAAATAACCAATATAATATTAACAGGGAAAGATAAGCGGGGCGGTTGCATCGAAACGGGCTTTTCCGCAGGAATAACGGAAACGGAAAGGATGAACTGAATGGAAAAGGAACACAAAAAACACGGACGGCGGGTGCTGTGCATTTTCACGGCGGTGATTGCGGCGGTTTCAATGCTTTGCTTTGCGGGCTGCGGCTCAAAATCAACCGAGGAAAAGACGGTTTCGGGAATTATCACCGTTATTGCCGACGGAAAGTACACTTTGCAGCCGGGGACGATCGAAAGCATCGAAAATCAATTTCCCGGCGGAATGAATGACGGATCCCGCCGTGACGGTTCGGCTCCGGCCGCACCGAACAATGGTAAAATTTCGGATAATGACGGCGCCGAACCGGCCGACAGCGGCGCGAAAGATACAAATACAAACGATAAGAACGATACGGGCAAACAGAGCGAAGGCAATCCCCCCGAAGGCAATCCCCCGGAAGGCAATCCCCCCGAAGGCAATCCCCCCGAAGGCAATCCTCCGGAAGGGAATCCCGGTTCGGGCATGAACCCGGGCGGCAGCAAAATAAGTTTCACCGAAAACGGTGAAGCGGCGATTGAATTCACCGTTGCGGAGGGTGCATATATTGCGAGCGGCACGAGATTCGTTTCGGCGGACAAACTTGCAGTCGGCAGCATTGTGACAGTTCGATTGAACGAAAAAAACGAGGCGCAGGCGATGATAATTTGCAGCGCCGAGGCGGGCGGTGCGGATGCAGCGATTCCGAACGATCCGAACGGACAAAAAAATACAGCGGCTCCGAATACACCGACGATGAGTGATGAGCCGACGATGAGCGATGAGCCGACGGTGAGCGATGAGCCGAGTTCCGAGCCGAACACAACGAACACCGGCTCAGTCAGAGAGAAAAACTGATTTTAAAATATATTTCTTCATGCCTCCTACACCATAGACTAAAGAGCCTGCCGAAAAAGCAGGCTCTTTTCCGAATCCCGTGCGGTCTAAAGCTTTTGATTACAGCTCATTAAGCATTGCGCAAACAAAATCCTTTGCAATTTCGGAAGCACGGGAACAGTTTTCTTCAAATGTGCCGACTCCGCTGTGTTTTGCGGTGTCCGTGATGCAGCGCACCGCGATGAAGCGAACGCCGTTCAAATAGCAGACATGAGCAATCGCAGCGGATTCCATATCAACCGCAAGCGGTGCAAGGCGGGAATTAATATCCGCGCGTCCCTCATCGGCAATGAACGCTTCACCTGTTGCGGTACGCCCGAAAAATATCCGCTGTCCGCGCTCGGCAAGGGGTTTTGCTGCGGCTTTCGCTGCCGAAACAAGCTCCGATGAGGCGGGGAAGAACTGTGTTTTCATAAACGGGTGATAATCGGTCAAAATGCGTTCGTGAACATCATGATAGCAGGCCTCGGCTGCAACAACGGTGTCGAACAGCTGAAGGTCTTCCGCCATTCCGCCGGAGGCTCCCGCACTTATGACGGTGTCCGCACCGTAACAGTCTATCATAATTTGTGCGGCTGCGGCGGCATTAACTTTGCAAACGCCGCAATAAACAGCCGCGACTTCAAACCCGTTCAGCCTGCCCTCGTGAATGCGCAGCATTGCCCGTTCGGAAATTGTCGGGTTTTCAATCAACGGAAGAAACGGAGCAAGTTCACGCTCGCTCGCACAGATAATTGCAATCTTTTTGAATTCGGATTTCATGATCATAACCTCATCTTATAAATTACTTTAAATTAAATATTACGCGCAAAGATATATTTTGCAGACTAAGACGCAATACGCGCCGCAAAACGCAAAATCATACTGCGGGGCTCGTCAATCAGCCACGCGGGCAAATCTTCAACATAGACCGTGCGTTCAACGGAAAGACCCTTTGCTTCTGCAAGCTCAACGAAGCGTTTTACCCACGGCGCGATATAAAAAATCTGCTCATTGTCCGCCTCGTGCAGGAACATGCAGGCATATTGCCCGGCGGGAAGGAACGCATTGGCGGTTTCCGAACGGCAATGCTTAAAAAAACGGCGCGGATGAAGGGCTTCGGCATCCTCTTCAACCCCGAGATAATGACCGAGGGAGAAGTAGCTTATGCCGAGGGAATGATTGCTGCCGACATTATCGGCGTTTATTGCGGAGATTGGCAGCGCGGGCGTGTTTTCCGTAAAAATCTCGCCGGGCGCGTGCTCAAGATAACTTTTGCGCAGGGCAACTCTCCGCTCAATATAGCAAAGTCCCGCCTGCATATCCGCCATTTGCTGCATGACGCGCTGACGGCAGTCGTTTACAATGTCGATATTATGTCCGCTTTCGCAGAGCAGCATGGATTTGATTTCACGAAGATTCAGCCCCGCCGATTGCAGCAGGCGGATGGATTCCATGCGCGGCAATTGCGAAAAATCGTATTCACGGTAGCCGTTGGGCAGTATGCGCGCAGGCTTGAGCAAATCGATTTCATCATAAAAGAACAGCGTCCGCTTTTCAACTCCGCAGAGCTTTGCAAATTCCTTTGTTGTCACGGCGGCTCCTTCCGCAGCTGAATGTTTTCGGCATGAAAACATTGCGCGTCCAAAAAATTTTTTGAAAGGGCTTGACTGTAACGTTACGTTATACCCTATATTGATTGTATCACCGAAATCGACATTATTCAACCCCAAAACGGAGGTTTTTTCGGGTCGCACGGTTCGAGTGCGGCCCGGAGCTCCTCCAAAAACGGTGATGAAGCAAAAGGCTGATAAAAGAGGCGGGGTTCCGTGCTTTTTTTGCATAATCAGATGACTCCTTTCGAAAACGGGGCGGCGCGGCTGCCTCGTTTTCGAGTTTGCATAACGGAGCGCGGAGTGGCAGGCTTGCAGAGGTTTCGGTTAAATCCGCCGAAATTGGGGCTGAACCTGCCGCGAAACCGCACCGAATTAAAACCGAGATTATTAAAGCAATTATAAAAACAAAATGAAAACTCCGCAT